>Ga0164290_1000203_pt1 | contig 224552 bp, 218 predicted proteins | sample Micstemetagenome_FD_108782 | JGI IMG/M metagenome (GOLD analysis project Ga0164290, IMG submission 108782) | Contaminated culture microbial community from soil near Moab, Utah, USA - Microcoleus steenstrupii SON62 (Illumina Assembly) | ecosystem: Environmental > Terrestrial > Soil > Soil crust... | reverse complement strand
CCGCCAGATCGCCGAGAATGCCGGCTTCGACGGCGCCGTGGTGGCCGGCCGCCTGCTCGAGCAGAAGGACGTCAACCTGGGCTTCGACGCGCAGAAGGGCGACTACACCAACATGATCAAGGCCGGCATCATCGACCCAACCAAGGTCGCGCGCGCGGCGCTGCAGGGCGCGGTGTCGGTGGCGGGCCTGCTGATCACCACCGAGGCGATGGTGGTCGAGTCGGCGGACAAGCCGGCGGCGCCGGCGATGCCGGGCGGCGGCATGGGCTTCTAGCGGACGTCGTCGTCAGCCCGATTCGCGGTGGGATTTCCTGAACTTGCCGCGCGCCGCCAGCAAGCCCTTGTGGGTGAGCATGACGCTGCGCACGGGGACCGGGCCGCAGGCCAGCAGCCCGTTGTCGCGGGCATATTCGAGTGCGGCGTCGAGCGCTTTGGTGTGATGCTCGTCGAGCCGGCTGCACACCAGCTCGATGTCGATCCAGTGCAGGTCTTCACCCGTCAGCTCGCGCAAGGTCTTGCAGATGCGGAGCGCAATGTGTTTGGGCTGCAGGGATTTGGCCATTCCTGTTCTTAGGCCGATGCGCAAATGAAGGCCAGTCGCCGCCGGTCATCTCTACAACGCCGAGCCGGCGCTGGTCGCCCACTTCCGCAGCCTCGATCCCTGCAACTGCTTCAATCCGGGCGTCGGGCGCACCTCCAAGCTGGCACACTGGAAATGACGGCACCCGGCGCGAGCCGCCAAGTGATCCGGCAGTGCCGATCGGACCAGCAGGTCGTTGAATTGTGCGCTGGATCGACCTGCTGGTCGTCGCCCTTCAGGAGCGGTCAGGGCTGGTGCCGCCACGTCGCGCGCTATGTCGCCGGTCGAGGGCGCGGGCGTCCGTGACCGCCTGTGCGTACTGCCGGTATTCGGATTCGAACAGGTTCTGCATGCCCCGGGTCCACGCGATCTCGTCGTGGATCTTCCGGAGATCGGACAGCGCCTGCTGCAGCTCCGCGACGAGCGCGCGATGCCGCGCCCGGATGTCGTGCTCGACGCACGCCTGGCCTGCAGGATCGATGCCCTGCGACGGATCGAAGACGAACTCTTCCTCGATGCTCCGTCGCCAGCGCACGAGCGTCGTCGATCGCGCGGTGCCAATGCCCGGCACCGCGAGCAGTCTCTCGGTCTCGATGTCGCCCGCGGTCTCGATCCCGTAGGATTGCAGCGTCGCCTTGCGGACAGCGCCGATGCCGGAGAGGCCCTTGGCCGGAATCGCGAATCTGTCGAGGAACGCCTCCTGTTGCATCTGCGGCCGACGGGCCATCAGCTCGTTCAGCCGCCGCAGCCGTTCTGCGGGCAGCGCCTGCAGCGCCTGCCCCAGCTCGTCGATCTCGCGGCGCTTGGCCTCGAAGCGTTCGCAGCCGGCGCCTTCGCTCCAGCGCGGCGCAACCTCCCGCCAGCGCGCTTCGGCAGGCCCCCGCGCCGCGACAATGGCTTCCATCTCCGCCTTGCCGCTCAGTCTGCGCCAGGTCGGGATCGAGGCCACCGCGCCGGCAGCCGCGATCGCCAGGCCCGCCGCCGGCAGGAGGTAGACGCCAACCAGCGCGGGAATGGCTGCGACCAGCACGAGGACCAACGCCGGCCGTGCGGCTCGGCGCAGCTTCAGCGTCCTGACCCGCCGGCTCGGCCGCAGGGATTGCGCCAGCCCGGGATCCTCCACCTGAGGCGTCGGGCCAGGATGCGGGATCGACGCGACCTGCTTCCAGGTCTCGTCGAGGTTCAGGAAGTCCGGGGCGTGGCGCGCCTGACCCGCCGTGAACAGCGGCACGCGCGATCGGGCTTCCATCTCACACCACGGGCAGGCCCGCAGATCCGACAGGTGGACGTGCGAGGGACTGAAGGGGCATTGCGTCAGCTTCTGCTCGAGCGCCGCGAGCCCCGCGACCCAGTCGAGCGCCGTCGGCCGGTCCTGCGGCTTGAATCGCGGCCCGAAGGCGCGTTCGAACAACGCGGCGATGCCGGCCGACGCGATGTCGAGGGACGGCGTGCCCGGCGGCTGCTCCATCCGCGCGCTGGCCGCGTTGCGACCGTAGACGAAGCGATATTCGGCGATCGCCCGCTCGATCGGCATTTCGCCGCTGCCGAGGAAGCGGCCCGCGAACGGATGGCGTCCCATGAACAGCAGGAGGAAGACCAGGATGGCGAGGCCGAACACATCGTGGTCAACGGTCCGCACCACACCGGTCAGGTCCTTGTCCTGCAGCTCCGGCGGCATGAAATGCGGCACGCCGACGTGGCAGAGGTAGTGTGTGCCCTCGGCGCAGATCTGGAAGCTGTCGCAGTCGATCAGCCGGACCTGTGCATCCTGCGCCACCAGCACGCCGCTCGGGTTGACGTCGCCGATCACGCAACCGCTGTCGTGGACCGCGGCGACGGCGCGCGCGAGGTTCGTCGCCACCCGGACCAGGAACCGCCAATCGGCCCGTGGGAAATGCATCCGGCGGCTTTTCGGGCTGTAGAGCTGGTGGATGACCCGGTGCGCGATCACCCGCGGCATCACGAGGCCGACCGGCACTCCAGGGCGCAGGAAAAGCAGCGCCCGCGGCCAGGCCGTGAAGCGGGCAAGTGGCCCTGCGCCCATCGCCATCATGGCGCGGATCTTGGCCGCACGCTGCGGCGTCAGAGGCTGGTGGTAGACCTTGGCGACGGCGCTGTCGTCCAAGGCGAGCTCATGGACGACCCCCTCTCCCCCCTCGCCCAACCGGGCGCCCAGCTGCACGGTCCGCCCCTCGCCGTCGAACAGCTCCTTCCCCTCCAGGGTCACGCCACAGTTCCCGGTGCGCCGTCCGGCGGCAGACGGGTCGCGAGGATGAGCGTCTTGTCGTCGTCTGTGCGGTCTGTGATGGCGGGCGTCGCCAGATACTTCTCCAGCGCGCCCGAGAGACCTTCATCGGGGCCGTCTCCCGGTGCCCGACGTACCGCCTGGAACATCGACCGGAAGAACGGCTCGTGCACGGTCCGGGTCGCCTTGTGCAGGACCAGATTCTCGAGGCCATCGGTGAACAGCGCGACCTCGCGAATCGGGCGACGGACCAGCTGGAAGCCGAGCTTCTGTCGGGCTTCCGGCGAAACCACGAACGTCGTCGTATTGGCGAACTCGCCGTGGTCGGGCCAGAAGACGTAAGACCAGCCGGCGGCGATGCCGTCCGACACCACGATAGCGCCGTCGCCGATCTGGAGGAACACGGCAGCGGTGTCGCTGGCCACAACGGCGAGCAGGGTGCAGGCGTACTCGCGCAGATCGTTGCCCGCGCAAGAAGCACGCTTCGAGAGCTCCGCCAGGATGAAGTCGAGCCACAGCTCCGCCGTCTTGCGATCCAGCGCGGCGACCTGTCCGCCCTTGTCCAGGAAGTCCTGGACGATGTCGCCGATGAGGCTGCAAACGACTTGCGAGCCGACATGCGCGCAGCGCGCGGTGCCTGCTCCGTCGGACGCCACCGCCACAAGGACGGTCTCACCGCCGCCGGCATCGACCAGGCGGCAGTGGCAGCTGTCCTGGCAGGGTGTCCCGCTGGCCGCATGCGAGGTGCCAATCGAGGACGCCATCGCCACGCGCCAGGGTGCGCGCTGCGTCAAACCTCCGCCCAGCCGGTCGGCGGCCTCAGGCCGACCGACTGTCCGACCTGGGAATGCGAGACCTGGCTGAGCGACGACGACAACCATGAGAACAGGTCGCGGAAGCGCAACCCGGAAAGCCGCAGCGGCTCGCGCACGGCTATTCCGGCCAGCGTCGTCATGTCGGCGCCGGCGACGCCGACGGCGAAGAACGAGAAGTGCTTGTCGGCCTCGCCTTCGCGGATGAGGGCGGCCGCGCGGTCCCATGAATCAGTCGGCAGGCCATCGGTGATCATGAAGATCCACGGGCGATAATAGGAGATGCCGTTGGCCCGGTAGGTGTCCTTGCGCTTCCTCACCAGCTCCAGGGCCAGCTCGATGGCGGCGCCCGTGGGCGTGTCGCCCGTGGTCTCGAGGCGCGGCGCACGAAAGTCCTCGGGCGTCTGGAAGTCGCTCACAAGCCGGACCGGACCGAACGTCACTACGGCGATCTCGACACGCTTGGTGGCGAGCGGGTCGGCCGCGAGCTCCCGCCCGAAGTCCACCAGCCCGTCGTTGAGCTGGTCGAGCGCCGCCCCTTTCATCGAGGTCGAGGTGTCGAGCAGCAGCACGCAGGCGCAGCGCGGTTCCGGATTGTCGGCGAATTCGGCGCCCCCGAATGGAACCTGCTCCAAGTCCGACATGGCCGCCGTCTCCCCAGGAACTCAGTATAAAAAGGCCGGTTTGCTCGTGCAACCACGGGTCCCGAAGCGGCCGCTATTCCGTGCCCGATGGGCTTGGCTTCGTCGAGGATCTCGGCCATCGTTGCCAGCGAGGGAGTGACCTTGGCGCAGCCGGCGCAGTAATCCGACGGCACAGGAAGCGGGCGGCTATTTGCTCGCGCCATTTCAGTCGCGTCTCTATCCGCTCGATCCGTTCGGCCAGCTTGTCGCGCCGCATCGACCGTTCGGCATCGGTGCTGCGCATGAGCGCCACTTACGACGGAGCTTCGCTCCGTCTCTAGCGGCGCGCTCCCGGCAAAGAAAAAGGCGCGAGTTTTGTCGCGCCTTTTGCAGCAAGAGTCTTCGAAGGCCCCTCTCCTAGCCTCTCCCCCTAGCGGGCCCCGCCAGGGGGAGAGGAACATGAGGGGAAGCGCAAGAAGCAGTCCTAGTCCGCCGCCTCGCTCAGCACGCGCTGGCCGCCGACCGAGAGCTCGCCGCCCTCGACCGAGACCTTGACGGTGTCGCCGTCCTTGATGCGGCCCTCGAGGATCTGCGTCGCCAGCGGGTTCTGCAGGCTGCGCTGGATCACCCGCTTCAGCGGCCGCGCGCCGTAGACCGGGTCGTAGCCGCGGTTGGCGAGCCACTGCAGCGCCTTGCTGTCGAACTCGAGGTCGATCTTGCGATCGGCGAGCAGCTTGCGCAGGCGACCGAGCTGGATCTCGACGATGTCCGTCATGTGCGCGCGGCTCAGGCGGTTGAACAGCAGGATCTCGTCCAGACGATTGAGAAACTCCGGCCGGAAGGCGCGGCGCACCTCCTCCATCACCTGCTCGCGCACGGTCTCGGCCGACTGGCCGTCGGCCAGCGCCGCGAGGTGCGCGCTGCCGAGGTTCGACGTGAGCACGATCAGCGTGTTCTTGAAGTCGACCGTGCGGCCCTGGCCGTCGGTCAGGCGACCGTCGTCCAGCACCTGCAGCAGCACGTTGAACACGTCCGGGTGCGCCTTCTCGACCTCGTCGAACAGGATCACCTGGTAGGGCCGGCGCCGCACCGCCTCGGTCAGCACGCCGCCCTCGTCGTAGCCGACATAGCCCGGCGGCGCACCGATCAGGCGGCTGACGGAGTGCTTCTCCATGAACTCGCTCATGTCGATGCGCACCATCGCCTGGTCGTCGTCGAACAGGAATTCGGCGATCGCCTTGGTGAGCTCGGTCTTGCCGACGCCGGTCGGCCCCAGGAACAGGAACGAGCCGATCGGCCGGTTGGGGTCCTGCAGGCCGGCGCGCGCACGACGCACCGCGTCGGCCACCGCCCGCACGGCCTCGTCCTGGCCGACCACGCGCTTCTTGATCTGGTCTTCCATGCGCAGCAGCTTGCCGCGCTCGCCTTCCAGCATCTTGTCGACCGGCACGCCGGTCCAGCGCGAGACGACGGCGGCGATGTCCTCGGGCGTGACCTCTTCCTTCACGCCCTTGCCGCCCTGGACCTCGTGGGTCTCGGCTTCCTTGAGCTTTTTCTCGAGGTCGGGGATCACGCCGTAGGCGAGCTCGCCCGCCCGCGCGAGCTCACCCTTGCGCTGGGCGATCTCGAGCTCGGAGCGCGCCTTGTCGAGCTGCTCCTTGATCTTCTGCGAATCGGCGAGCTTGTCCTTGGCCGACTTCCACTGCGCCGTCAGCGCCGCGGACTTCTGCTCGAGCTCCGACAGCTCCTTCTCCAGCCGCTCCAGCCGGTCGCGCGAGGCCTGGTCGCTCTCCTTCTTGAGCGCCTCCTTCTCGATCTTGAGCTGGATGATGCGCCGGTCGAGCTCGTCGAGCTCCTCGGGCTTGCTGTCGACCTGCATGCGGATGCGGCTTGCCGCCTCGTCCATGAGGTCGATCGCCTTGTCGGGCAGGAACCGGTCGGAGATGTAGCGGTTGGAGAGCGTCGCCGCGGCCACCAGGGCGGCATCGGCGATGCGCACGCCGTGATGCAGCTCGTACTTCTCCTTCAGCCCGCGGAGGATCGAGACCGTGTCCTCGACCGTGGGCTCGGCGACGAAAACCGGCTGAAACCGGCGCGCAAGCGCCGCATCCTTCTCGATGTGCTTGCGGTATTCGTCGAGCGTCGTGGCGCCCACGCAATGCAGCTCGCCGCGCGCCAGCGCGGGCTTCAACATGTTGGAGGCATCCATCGCGCCGTCGGCCTTGCCGGCGCCGATCAAGGTGTGCAGCTCGTCGATGAAGACGATGATGTCGCCCTCGGCGGCGGCGATCTCCGACAGCACCGCCTTCAGCCGCTCCTCGAACTCGCCGCGGTACTTGGCGCCCGCGACCATGGCGCCGAGATCGAGCGCCATCAGCTTCTTGCCCTTCAGCGCCTCGGGCACGTCATCGTTGACGATGCGCAGCGCCAGGCCCTCGGCGATGGCGGTCTTGCCGACGCCGGGCTCGCCGATCAGCACGGGGTTGTTCTTGGTGCGCCGGCTCAGCACCTGGATGGTGCGGCGGATCTCCTCGTCGCGGCCGATCACCGGATCGAGCTTGCCCTCGCGCGCCACCTGGGTGAGGTCGCGGGCGTATTTCTTCAGCGCATCGTAGCTGCCCTCGGCCGAGGCCGAGTCGGCGGTGCGGCCCTTGCGCAGCTCGGCGATCGCCTTCTCGAGTGCCTGCGGCTTGACGTTGCCCTTGGCCAGCGCATCGGCCGCCTCGGTGCCCTTGGCCAGCACCAGCGCCATCAGCATGCGCTCGACGGTGACAAAGCTGTCGCCCGCCTTCTCGGCGATCGCCTCGGCCTGGTCGAAGATGCGCGCCGTCTCGGGCGCCATGTAGATCTGGCCCGCGCCCTGGCCTTCGACCTTGGGCAGCTTGGCGAGACTGGCCTCGACGGCACGATGGACGGCGCGGGAATCGCCGCCGGCCGAGGAGATCAGGTTGGCGGCGAGGCCTTCCGGATCGTCGAGCAGGACTTTCAGAATGTGGTCGGGAACCAGCCGCTGGTGGCCTTCGCGCAGCGCCAGCATCTGGGCGCTCTGCAGGAAACCCCGCATGCGCTCGGTGTACTTCTCTTGGTTCATCACATCACCCTTTCATTCGCACCCCCGTCATCGGCGGGCGAAAGAGCGGACCCTCTGGGAGGCATCCTGGTGCCGATATGGTGAGGGTTTCTGCCCTTGCAAGACCGGATCGCGGGTGCGGCTTTTCGCAAGGAACGTGGCGCGGTATGACCTCGGCCGACAGGACATAGATCAAGGAAATTGGGAGAGTTCCATGTCTGGCGGCCATGGCCATGTCGAGACCTCGAACAAGAAGATCGCCTTGCTGGTGGCCGTCCTGGCGGCAGCCCTGGCGATCTCGGAAATGGGCGGCAAGAGCTCGCAGACCAACGCGCTGCTCGATCATGCCGAAGCATCCAACCTGTGGAATTTTTTCCAGGCCAAGACGGTGCGGCAGACGGTGGTGCGCACCGCCGCCGACGAGGCCGAGGCGGCCTGGAAGGACAATCCGCAGGGGGCGCCGGCGGCGGTGAAGGCGCAGATCGAGCGCTGGCGGCAGACCGCCCAACGATACGAGACCGAGCCGGAGACCGGCGAAGGCCGCAAGGAGCTGATGGCCCGCGCCAAGACCAAGGAGGCGCATCGCGAGACGTCGCTCGCGGCCTATCACATGTTCGAATACGCCTCGGCGTCCTACCAGCTGGCCATCGTGCTGGCCGGCGCGGCGGCGCTGACGTCGGTCGTCTGGCTGACGGTCATTTCATGCGGCCTGGGAATCGTCGGCTTAGGCTTCACGATCCTGGCGTTCTTCGCGCCGACTCTCATCCACCTGTAATCGGAGTTGCCACGTCACCGCCTCCCCATTCGCGGCATCCGCGAAGAGGAGGAATTTCTAGTTGCGGCGCCGGCCGGACCCCGGCGTGTACTCGGGCACGTCGGGCTGATCGTCGTCTGACGGATCGTTGTCGGCCGGCGTGTTGCGGCCGTTCTGCAGGAAGGCGACACCGCCCAGGCCGGGCTCGGCATCCCCCTGATCGTCTCGTCCGCCGCCGCGCCGCTCCTCGCGATCGCCCCTCCGGTCACTGGGGCGCTCATTGGGCCGCTCATCGAGCCGCTCATCCGGGACGTGGCCGTTACCGTTGGCTTGCTGCGGCTGGCCGCCGCCTTGCCCGGGCATGCCCTGCTGCTGCGGCCCCTGGCCTTCCTCGCCGCCGTCGCCCCAACCCTGGTTGTTGCGCTGGCCGAAGCCGCCCACCGCCTGGATCAAGCGGAAGTAGTGGTCGGCATATTGCCAATAGGCCTCCGCCATGATGCGGTCGCCCGAGGCTGCCGCCTCGCGCGCCAGCGCCTGGTACTTGTCGAAGACCTGATGGGCGTTGCCGCGGACGCGCACGTCGGGTCCGCTCGAGTCAAAAATCTGGTTCCGATTGGGCGGACGGTTCGGATTGTGATGCTGCTTGTGATGATGGCCGCCGCCACCGCCGCCACCATTGCGGCCGCCGCGCGACCGCTGACGATTGTTTGGTCTCATTACCTAAGGCCAGTTACATGCCGGACGGGTGTTTGTTCTTTGCTACCCTCTGCCCTTCCCGGGCGCCGTCAGGCTGATTGTCAGAGGGATTGAATGCTCAGTGCCACCGATCGAAGTGCTACCGATTAGCCCGAGCCAAGCTCCCCAAGGGGCTCTCATCAACGTAGTCTCATTCGATTTAGTTGCCAACCACTTAATAGCTCAAGGAGACTACCCGGTCGATGCTGGCGAGGTCCTTCCAGGGCGGCTCGGCCGTGAAACCTGTGGACTGAAAAATCCCATATATTTCAGGCGCTTGACCGGCACCTGCCTCGAGCAGGATGCGGCCGCCACGGCCCACGAGCCGAGGCGCCTCGTGGGCGATGGCGCGATAGGCCGCAAGCCCGTCGGACCCACCATCGAGTGCCAAACGGGGCTCGAAACGCGCGACCTCCGGCATCAGCTGGGGGATCTCCGCCGCGCTGATGTAGGGCGGGTTGGAGACCAGGAGATCGAACGGACCGTCGAGTGGCTCCGCCCAATCCGGCAGGCGCCAATCGCCTGCCACGAGCCGGGCGCGTCCGCTCACACCGAGCGCCTCGGCATTCGCGCGCGCGACATCGAGCGCCGCTTCGGAGACGTCGAGCCCCACACCCTCGGCCGCAGGGAACTCGCGCAGCAGCGTCAACAGCAGGCAGCCAGACCCCAGGCCGAGATCGAGGATGCGCCAGGGACGCGCACGATCCGCCAGCAGAGCCAGCGCCGCCTCGATCACCGTCTCGCTGTCGGGCCGCGGCACCAGCACCGCCGGCGACACCTTGAAAGGCAGGCCCCAGAACTCGCGTTCGCCCAGGATGTAGGCCATCGGCTCGCGCTGAACGCGTCGCGCCGTGAGGGCGCGTAGCGCCGCGGCGACCGCGGGCGGAGCGGCATCGCCCCCTCGCGCGATCAGCTGCTCGACCGAGAGGCCGGCGGCGTGGGCCAGCAGCAAGCGGGCTTCAAAACGGACATTGTCCAGGCCGGCCGCCGACAAGGCGGCCGCGGTGTCGCGCATCAGCGCGTCGTAGGTCGCCCCGCCGGCAGAAGTGGGGGTCAGGCCGCGAGCTCCGCCAGCCGGCCGGCCTCGTCGTCGGCGATCAGCGCGTCGATGATCTCGTCGAGCGCCCTGCCCTCCATCACCTCGTCGAGCTTGTAGAGCGTGAGGTTGATGCGATGGTCGGTGACGCGGCTTTGCGGGAAGTTGTAAGTGCGGATGCGCTCGCTGCGATCGCCGCTGCCGACCTGGCCCTTGCGGTCGGCGGCGCGCGCGTCGTCGCGGCGCTGGCGCTCGGCGTCGTAGAGACGGGCGCGCAGGATCTTCATCGCCTTGGCGCGGTTCTTGTGCTGGCTCTTCTCGTCCTGCTGGCTGACCACGATGCCGGACGGCAGATGGGTGATGCGCACCGCCGAATCGGTCGTGTTGACCGACTGGCCGCCGGGGCCGGAGGCGCGGAAGACGTCGATGCGCAGGTCCTTCTCGTCGATCTTGATGTCGAATTCCTCGGCCTCCGGCAGCACCGCCACCGTGGCGGCCGAGGTATGGATGCGGCCCGAGGCCTCGGTGGCCGGCACGCGCTGCACGCGATGCACGCCCGATTCGAACTTCAGCCGGGCGAACACGCCGCGGCCGGAGACGGTGGCGATCGCCTCCTTGTAGCCGCCGATGCCGGTGTCGGAGAGCTCCATGATCTCGAAGCGCCAGCCGTGCTCGGCGGCGTAGCGCTGGTACATGCGGAAGAGGTCGGCGGCGAACAACGCCGCCTCGTCGCCGCCGGTGCCCGCGCGGATCTCCAGGATGGCGTTCTTCTCGTCGGCCGCGTCCTTGGGCAGCAGCATGCGCTTCACCGCATGCTCGAGCTCGGGCAGGCGCTTCTTGAGGGCGGCGACCTCCTCCTCGGCCATCGCCTTCATGTCGGGATCGGCCGCCATCGCCTCGGCGTCCGTCAGCTCCTGCTCGGCCTTGCGCCAAGCGCCGATCGCCTCGACCAGCGGCCCGAGGTCGGAATACTCCTTCGAGGCCGCCACGAACTTCTGCGAATCGAGGCTGCCGCCCGACAGGCTGGCCTGCAGCTCGGCATAGCGCGCGGTGATCTGGTCGAGTTTCTGCAGCAGGGACATGGAGGGCCGGTCGTTACACCATGCTCCTCTCCCCCGCTAGGGGGAGAGGAGCATGAGTCACTTGAGGGCGTCCGCCACGGCATCCAGCGCCACTTCGCGCTGCTCGCCGCTGTCGAGGTCCTTGAGCTGCGCCACGCCCTTGGCGAGCTCGTCGTCGCCGATGATCAGCACGGCGCGGGCGTTGAGCTTGTTGGCGCGCTGCATGCGCCGCTTCATGTTGCCGCGATAGTCCTGCTCGACGGTGACGCCCTGGCGGCGCAACGCGCGGGCGAGCCCCAGCGCCTTGGCCTCTGCCGCCGGCCCCAGCGGCGCGATCACCACCGGCCGCGGCAAGGCCGCCGGCTCGTTGCACAGCATCATCAGCCGCTCGATGCCGCCCGCCCAGCCGATGCCCGCGGTCGGCGGGCCGCCCAGCTCGGCGATCAGGCCATCGTAGCGACCGCCGCCCAGCACCGTGCCTTGCGCACCGATGTGGGTCGTCACGAACTCGAAGGCGGTGTGGGTGTAGTAGTCGAGCCCGCGCACCAGGCCGGGATCGACCTCGAAGCCGATGCCGGCGGCGTCAAGGCCATCCTTCACCGCCGAAAAGAAATCGCGGCTCGCCTGGTTCAGATGATCGGCGAAGGACGGCGCGTTGGCATTGATCGCCTTGTCGCCCTCGTCCTTGCTGTCGAGGATGCGCAGCGGATTGCGCTTCAGGCGATCACGCGACTCCTCGGACAGCTTGTCGACATGGGCGGCGTAGTAGTCGACCAGCACCTTGCGGTAGGCGGCGCGACTCTCTGGATCACCCAGCGAGTTGATCTTGAGCACGCAGCGGTCGAGGATCCCCAGGCGGTCGAGGATGTCGGCCGCCACCGAAATCACCTCGATGTCGGCGCCGGCTTCGGGCGCGCCCAGCACTTCGAGGTCGATCTGGTGGAACTGGCGCTGGCGGCCCTTCTGCGGCCGCTCGTAGCGGAACATCGGTCCGGCGGCGAACAGCTTCAGCGGCAATTGCTGGCTAAGCTCGCCGTTGCTCACGAAGGCGCGGCAGATGCCGGCGGTGTATTCCGGCCGCAAGGTCAGCGATTCGTTGCCACGGTCGGTGAAGGTGTACATCTCCTTGGAGACGACGTCGGTCGTCTCGCCGATGCCGCGCGCAAACAGCTCGGTGAACTCGAAGATGGGCGTCGCCATCTCGCGATAGCCATAGAGGCGCGCCACGTCGCGCGCGGTGTCGACGACATGGGCGAAGCGCCGATAGTCGTCGGGAAGAAGGTCGTGCGTGCCCCGCACGGGCTGCAGTTTGCTCACGGAAAATCGCCTCGGATTGAACGTCGAAGAAGAACGCAGGAAAGCGCTACTCGGCCGCAGCCCGGTGTCGCTGCGCCTCCGCCGTCTTCGCCGCCTCGAGCTCGGCCGCCTTCTTCTCGATCATGCCGGCAAGATGCTCGACGATGTCGGCATCCTTCAGCCTGTGGTGCGGCACGCCGGCGACATAGACCTGGTGCGTGCCGTTGCCGCCGCCGGTGAAGCCGATGTCGGTCTCGCGCGCCTCGCCCGGGCCGTTCACGACGCAGCCGATCACCGACACCGTCATCGGCGTGGTGATGTGGGCAACACGCTTCTCCAGCGCCTCCACGGTGCGGATGACATCGTATTGCTGACGGGCGCAGGACGGGCACGAGATGATGTTGACGCCGCGGTGGCGAAGGTTCAGCGCCTTCAGGAGCTCGAAGCCGACGCGCACTTCTTCCTCGGGCTCGGCCGACAGCGAGACGCGCAGCGTGTCGCCGATGCCGGCCCATAGCAGCGAGCCGAGCCCGATCGACGACTTCACCGTGCCGGTGCGCAGAGCGCCCGCTTCGGTGATGCCGATATGCAGCGGATAGTCGCAGGCTTCCGAGAGCTGCTGGTAGGCCGCGACCGCGAGGAAGACATCGGATGCCTTCACACTGATCTTGAACTCGTGGAAGTCGTGATCCTGCAGGATGCGGGCGTGATCGAGGGCGCTCTCGACCATCGCCTCCGGGCAGGGCTCGCCGTACTTCTCCAGGAGGTCCTTCTCCAGCGATCCGGCATTGACGCCGATGCGCATGGAGCAGCCATGGTCGCGCGCCGCCTTCACCACCTCGCGCACCCGGTCGGCGCTGCCGATGTTGCCGGGATTGATGCGCAGGCAGGCGGCGCCAGCCTCGGCGGCCTCGATGGCGCGCTTATAGTGGAAGTGGATGTCGGCCACGATCGGGACCTTCACCGCCTTGACGATGGCCGGCAGCGCCGCCGTCGACTCCTCGTCAGGGCAGGAGACGCGGATGATGTCCACGCCCGCTTCCTCGGACCTGCGGATCTGGGCGATGGTCGCCTCGGCATCGGCGGTCAGCGTGTTGGTCATGGTCTGGACCGTGATCGGCGAATCGCCGCCGACCGGCACCGATCCCACCATGATCCGCCGCGACTTGCGGCGCACGATGTCGCGATAAGGCCTGATGCTCATGGATTGCAATGTAGTCGGCTACGGCGGGTATATCCAGCCGCCGTCAGGACGCACACGGTGGGTTCGCCGTCACATTCCGGTAGGAATGCGATCTAGCGCGCGTCGACGATCCGATAGGCGATGCCTGCCGGGACGACGTAGCTTTCGCCGGCCCGGACATAGGTCTGTGCCAGAATGTCGCCGTTGGGTGCACGCAACTCGATCCAGCTGTTGGTGCGCACGCGCACCGGTGTGTCGGCGCGGACCGGCATGCTGGGCGTATCCACCGACGGCGGACGTGAGGCTTCCTCGACGTTGGGCACCGCTTGCTGGGTCGTCGGCGGCTGCGGCGGCGTGGCCGCCTGCTGTGTGGCGACGCGCGGCTGCTCGGCCTGTGGCTGGGCAGCCTGTGCCTGACCGATCGACGGCACGTTTATCGCCACCGGTGGCGGTGGCGGCGTCGGCACGGCGGCGACGACCGGCGGCGCGAGCGGTGTGCCCTGCGGTGCCGGCGGAGCGGTCGCAGCCGATCCTTCGCGGCGCGCCGGCCACACCTCGGTCGGCAGCGAGCCGGGGCCCGATGCATTGCGCACTTCCTGCGCCGGCGGCGCGGATGGTGCGACCGGTGCGGGCGCGCTCACCGCAGGAGCCGGCGCATTCGGCGCGGCCGCCGTCGTGGTGGTCTCGGTCGCAGGCGGAGTCGTGGGATGGGACGCCAGCAGACGATCGGGAACCGGCGGCACCTTCTCGGCGACCACCGACTGCTCGCGCGGCAAATAGTGCCAAGCGGCGTAACCGACACCGACGACCAGCAGCACGGTCAGGACGGCAAGCCCGATCGGAGCGCGCCTCTCGACGATCGGAAAGTCGGCCGGCAGGGCAACAGGACGCTTGATCGGAACAGGGCCGGAAAGGTGATAGGCAGTCATCACCTTCTCAGGGTCGAGTCCGACATGCGCTGCATAGGCGCGCAGGAAGGCTGGAATGTACGCAGCGCCTGGCAGTTGGTCGAACCGGCCTTCCTCGATCGCCTCGAGGTGCAAACGCCGGATTCGCAGGCTTTTCTCGACATCCGCCAGCCCGAGACCGCGCGCTTCGCGCTGATCGCGCAGCAGACGCCCGACCGCTCGGCCCGACGAGGCCTCGCGCTCCAGCGCACGCCAATCGACCTGATCCGGCATGATATCCCCTGCTAGTCCCCTCTCACGCGAGTTTTACCAGAGGCCTACTGACAGTACGAGTCTTCTCTCAAATTTCGATCGCATGATCCGCTGCAAACAGACGCAGCGTCTCACGCATCGGTCGGTCTGGTTGTGAAAGCGCAGCGCTCATGAAACCAGTCGCCTCGTTGAGATCGAGCGAACGGATCATGGCCTTGACCGGACCGATCGCACCGGGCGACATCGACAAGGTGCGCACGCCGACGGCGAGCAACGCCAAAGCCTCGACCGGACGGCCTGCCATCTCACCACAGACTGAAAGCTCGACACCCGCCGGCCGAACCTTCTCGACCACAAAATGTAGCAGTCGAAGCATGGCTGGGGACAAGCTGTCGTAGCGTCCGGCCAACCGCGTATTGCCCCGATCAGCGGCGTAGAGGAACTGCAGGAGATCGTTCGTTCCTACCGAAATGAAGTCGACATGGGGCAGCAGGCTGTCGAGCTGCCACGCCAACGCCGGTACTTCGAACATCACGCCAACACGCAGCCGCTCGGGCACGGCCTGCCCGCGTCGCTTGGCCCGATCAAGTTCGAGCTCGAGCAGATGGCGAGCGCTCAGCAGCTCGCTGACGTCGGCGATCATCGGGAACATCACCGACAAGGGCCGGCCGTTCGCTCCCTGGATGAGGGCCCGCAGCTGACGGCGCAGCATCGCCGGCCGATCGAGCCCGATGCGGATAGCGCGCCAACCCATGGCGGGATTGTCGTCGCCGAAGGCGCCGACATAGGGCAGCACCTTGTCGCCGCCGACATCGAGCGTGCGAAACGTAACCGGTCGTCCGTCAGCGACGTCGAGGACGCGGCTGTACAGCCAGGTCTGGGCGTCGACATCGGGGAACTCCGAACGCACCATGAACGGAATCTCGGTGCGGTAGAGACCGACGCCTTCGGCGCCAGTCTCGTCGAGATGCTGCATGTCGATCAATAAACCGGCGTTCATGAGCAGCGAGATGCGCGCCTGATCGCGCGTCGCCGACGGCAGGTCACGCAAAGCCGTGTATTTGCGCCGCCGCTCGTCCCGCACCTCGATCGCCGCATAGACGGTCTGCAGGATGTCCTCGGCGGGCCGCACCAGGACCTGGGCGTTGTCGCCGTCGACCACGATCGGATCGCCGGCCTCGACGCGAGCCAGCACGTCGGGCGCACGTCCGACCACGGGGATATCGAGCGCGCGGGCCACGATCGCGACATGGCTCATCGCCGAGCCTTCCTCGAGCACCAGGCCACGCAGCCGCGCGCGATCGTAGTCCAGCAGCTCGGCCGGTCCCATGTCGCGAGCGATGATGATCATGTCATCGGGCAGCGACGAGGGGTCGGCGATGGCGCGGCCGGCCAACCTCAGCAGCACGCGGTTGGTGAGATCCTGCAGGTCGCTCAGCCGTTCGCGGATGTAAGGGTCGGTCGACTGGCCAAGCCGCGCGCGCACGTCGTCGAAGGCGCGTTGCACGCCCGCTTCGGCGGTGAGGCCCGAGGTGACCGCCTCGCGCACACGCTCCAGCCAGCCGCGATCGTCGACGAACATTCGGAATGTCTCGAGGATCTCGCGCTGCTCGCCGGACTGCATGTCGTGGGCCTCGAGCATGCGATCGACGTCCTCGCGCACGCCATGCGCCGCTTCCTCGAAGCGCTTCAGCTCCTGGCCGACATCCTCGGCGACGACCCTGTGGATCGAGATGCGCGGCTCGTGCAGCACGGCATGGCCGATGGCGACGCCCGGCGTCAGCTGCACGCCGTCGACACGCAGCGGCAGCAATCCCAGGCCGTCGACCTGCTGGACCTCGTTGGGACTGACGAAGTGACGCGCTGAGACCAGCTCCGCCAGCACCATGGCGATGGTCTGCAGCGTCTCGATCTCTTCTTCGTCGTAGTGGCGGCGGGTGCGATTCTGGACGACCAGCACGCCCAGCACGCGACCGGCGCGCACGATCGGCACACCGGCGAGCGAATGGTAGATCTCCTCACCCGTCTCCGGCCGGTAGGCATATTGCGGATGGGCCTGGGCATCGGCCAGCGTCAGCGGCCGGTTGTGGGCGGCGATGTCGCCGACCAGACCTTCCCCCACCCTGAGGCGCGTGCGGTGCACGGCCGAGGGATTGAGGCCTTGCGTGGCGAACAGTTCGAGCACTTCGCCCGCCCGCAGGAGGTAGATCGAGCAGACCTCGGCCACCATCTCGTTGGCGACCAGCCGCACGACCTCGCCGAGCGGGTCGGCGACGGACTCGGCGCGCGCCATCGTGTCCCGGAGCCGCTTTAGGAGCATTCGCGGTCCGGCCGGAGGAGTCGTTCTCTCCATGGTCAGACCGCTAGATGCTTGAGTCGGATGACGACAAAGCTACGGTCGATGATGCATGCGCCGACACGCCACGCCGCCGCCGATTGGCGGGCGTTTTGGCAGGCCATATGAGCGTGCTTGGCGCGCATGGCGTGCTTATAGCAAGACCTGCGCCGAACTGCCTACCCGCCTTGTTCGCATAAGCAGCACAGAAACTTATGCGAAAGCAGTGCTTTCGATGGCGGCTATGCCGTCAGGCGGCGTCCAGCTCATAGGCTGTGTGGAGCGTGCGCACCGCGAGCTCGGTGTATTCGGCCGCCACCAGCACGCTGATCTTGATCTCGGAGGTCGAGATCACCTGGATGTTTATCCCCTTGGCCGCCAGGGTCTCGAACATCTTCAGCGCCACGCCGGCGTGGCTGCGCATGCCGACGCCGATCACCGAGATCTTGGCGACATTGGTGTCGGACTGCACCTCGGCGAACTTCAGCGCGGTCTTGGCCTTCTGCAGCCGTTCGACGGCGCGCGCGAGGTCGGCGCGCGGCACGGTGAAGGTGATGTCGGTCGAGCTGCCGTCGAGCGAAACGTTCTGCACGATCATGTCGACGTTCACGTTCGCCTCGGCGAGCGGCCCGAAGATCGCGGCGGCCACGCCCGGCCGATCGGCCACGCGGGTCACCGTGATCTTGGCCTCGTCCTTGGAGAAGGCGATGCCGCTCACGACGGATTTCTCGAGTCCCTGGGCCATGATCTCTTCCTCATCCACAACCATCGTGCCGGGCAGGTCGCTGCCCAGCGCCGCGTCGAACGACGACAGCACCTGCACGCGCACATGGTGGTTCATCGCGAGCTCGACCGAGCGCGTCTGCAGGACCTTCGAGCCCTGCGACGCCATCTCCAGCATCTCTTCGTAGGTCACCTGGTCGATCTTGCGCGCCTTCTCGACGATCCGGGGATCGGTCGTGTAGACGCCGTCGACGTCGGTGTAGATGTCGCAGCGGTCGGCCTTGAGCGCCGCCGCCAGCGCCACCGCCGACGTATCCGAGCCGCCGCGGCCCAGGGTCGTGATGCGGCCCTCCGGCGACAGGCCCTGGAAGCCCGGCACGATCGGCACTTCGCCCGCCGCCATCGCCTTCGCCATGTCGGCGGTTTCGATATCGACGATGCGGGCCTTGGCGTAGGCGGCATCCGTGCGGATCGGAATTTGCCAGGACACCCAAGAGCGCGACTTCACGCCCACCTGTTGCAGCGCCATCGCCAGCAGACCGATCGTAACCTGCTCGCCGGTCGCGACCACGACGTCGTACTCGCGGGCATCGTGCAGCGGCGCGATCTCGTTGACCCATTTGACGAGCTGGTTGGTCGCGCCGGACATGGCCGAAACCACGACCGCGACCTGGTTGCCGCGCTCGACCTCGGCCTTGACCTTGCTGGCGACGTTCTTGATGCGATCGGTGTCGCCAACAGAAGTTCCGCCGAATTTGAGAACGATGCGCGCCATGGACCTGCTCGAAAGCGGGGTATAGATACCGGGGGCACCATTCGGGTCAAGGGCAGCGAACCATGGGCGAAGCGGGACCAACCACCGTCGATCCTGGCGAGATCGAGCGCTTTTCGCGCATCGCTGCCGAATGGTGGGATCCCGCCGGCAAGTTTGCGCCCCTGCACCGGCTCAATCCCGTCCGGATCGGCTATATCCGTGACCGCGCCGCCCAACACTGGCAGCGCGATGCCTTGTCGGGCGCGCCGCTGACCGGCCTGTCGGTTCTCGATATCGGCTGCGGCGGCGGGCTCTTGAGCGAGCCGATGGCGCGGCTGGGCGCGGCCGTCACCGGAGTCGATGCCGCGGAGAAGAACGTGCGCGTCGCCGCCCTGCACGCCGAGGGCCAGGCGCTCGCCATCGATTACCGCCAGGGCACCGCCGAGGCGCTGGCCCAGGCGGGCGCGCAATTCGATATCGTGTTGGCGCTCGAGATCGTCGAGCACGTGGCCGACGTCGACCTGTTCCTGAAATCATGTGGCCGCATGGTGAAGCCGGGTGGTCTTCTGTTCCTGTCGACACTCAACCGGACGCCCAAAGCATGGGCGCTTGCCGTCGCTGGCGCCGAGTACGTGCTGCGCTGGCTGCCGCGCGGGACGCACGATTGGAAGAAGTTCCTGAAGCCTTCGGAAGTCGTGAACGGCCTGCGTGCCGGCGGCATCGAAGCGCAGGAGATCGTGGGCGTGGTCTACAATCCGCTCAGCCGTGCCTGGTCGCTCAACCGGCGCGACCTCGACGTGAACTACATGCTTTACGGGAGCAAGCCGTCATCCTGAGCGCAGCGAAGGATCTCATGCCGATTGCAAACGGCGATGAGGTCCTTCGCTACGCTCAGGACGACAGAACTCAATTGCCGCGCGGAATCCACGGCAGGCGGCCGAACTCGATACCTTCCTCAGCCAGCGCCGCGGCCTCTTCCTCGCTGGTCTCGCCGTAGATGCCGCGCTTGTCGCTCTCGCCGTAATGGATTTTGCGCGCTTCCTCGGCGAACTTGGTCCCGACATGCTCGCAGTTCTTCTCGACCTCGGCGCGCACCTTGAGCAGCGCCTCGCGCAATTCCTTGGGCATGTGCCGGGCGAGTGCGGCCATCTGCTGCTGTTCAGGCGACGGCGTGGTGGGCGCCGCCGGCGCAGCCACCGGCGTCTCGACCTCGACCTTCTTGCCGCTCTTGCCCAGCCGCGGCGCCATCGGCGCGCGCTCCACCTTGCTGGCACCGCAGACGGCGCAGCCGATCAGGGACTTCTTTTCCTGGCGCTCGTAGGTCTTGCTGTCCTTGAACCAGCTCTCGAATTCGTGGCCCTTGGCGCAGCGCAGTCGGTATAGGATCATGAAATCACAAGGAATTCCGGCTGTTGGCACTCCGCATCCCGGAGTGCCAGAGATGATGGGGTCTGATTGTGGCTGACGCAAGGGGGATGCCATCGCCCTGGATCGTGCAGTGGGCCGGGCTGGTGCCGGCTGGAGAGACCGTCCTCGATATCGCGGCAGGCGGCGGCCGGCACAGCCGCTTGTTCGCCGGGCGCGGCCACAAGGTGACGGCCATCGATCGCGACGTCAGCGCGTTGACGTCGCTGGCTGATATCGAGGCGGTCCAGGCCGACCTCGAGGATGGGTCGCCGTGGCCTCTGTCCGGGCGAACCTTCGGCGCCGTGGTGGTCACGAATTATCTGCACCGCCCGCTGTTTGCGTCGCTGCTCGACATGCTCGGTCCAGGCGGCGTCCTGCTCTACGAGACCTTCATGGAGGGGAATGAGCGCTTCGGCCGTCCAAGCAATCCCGAGTTCCTGCTGAAGGACGGCGAGTTGCTCGAGTTGGCCCGCGGCCGTTTGTCGGTAACCGCCTACGAAGCGCGCCTGATAAGCGAGCCGAAGATGGCGATGGTCCAGCGCATCGCCGCCCGCAAGCTCTAGCTACTCGGCCGCCTTCGCCACCGTCGGCTTGTAGAGCACCGGCTCCGCGTACTTCCGGTCGTGCGTCAGGGACGGCACCATCTTTCGCGCCTCGGCGATCTTGGCCATGTCGATCTCGGCGATGACGAAGCCGGCCTTCTCCCCGCCTGCATCGGCCAGCACCTCGCCCCACGGCGCCACGGCGATCGAGTGGCCGTAGGTCTTGCGATTCGAGCCCTTGTGCGTGCCGACCTGCGCCGGCGCGAACACGAAACAGCCCGTCTCGATGGCGCGCGCGCGCATCAGCGTATGCCAGTGCGCCTGCCCGGTCGGCACGGTGAACGACGACGGGATCGACAGCATCACTGCACCGGCATGCGCCAAGTCACGATAGAGATAGGGGAAGCGCAAGTCGTAGCAGATGGTCATGCCGAGCACGCCCCACGGCGTTTCCGCCAGCACCGACCGCTCGCCCGGCCTGAAGGTCGAGGATTCGCGATAGCTCTCGCCACCCGCCAGCTGGACGTCGAACATGTGGATCTTGTCGTAGCTCGCGACGATGCCGCCCGCCGAATCGATCAGGTAGGAGCGGTTGCGGATCTGCTCCTCGCCCGGCACGCGGACATGGATCGAGCCCAGCAGGAACCATGCGCCGGTCTCGCGCGCACTGGCGCGCGCCGCCGCCAGCATGGCGTGGGTCTCCTCGGTCTCGGCCTTCGCCAGGGTCTCGGTGCGGTTGGCGCCGATCAGGCCGGTATTCTCCGGCGTCATGATGAAGTCGGCGCCGGCGTCACGGGCCAGCCGCGCCTGTTCGCGCACGAAGGCCACGTTCTCGGCCATCTCGTTGCTGACATTGGTCTGGATCAGACCGGCTTTGAACGCGCTGGTCATGGCCGCCCTCAGCCCGGCTGGGCCAGCAGGGGATCGAGCTTGCCCGCCCTCTCAAGGGCCGAGAGCTCATCGGAACCGCCGATATGCTGGCCGTTGATGAAGATCTGCGGCACCGTCGTGCGCTTGGACCGCTCGCGCATCTCGGCACGCTTGGCGGCATCCTCCATCACGTCCATTTCCTCGTACGCCGCGCCCTTGGCATCGAGCAGCCCCTTGGCCCGCGCGCAGTAGCCGCAGAACGGCGTCGTGTAGATCTCGACCTTGGCCATGGAAAACCCCTTTGGCGAACTATACCGCCGGGCGGACGACCCGCGCCAGCGTCAGCACGTCAACGTGGGTCGCACCGCCGCGCTGCAGAACACGCACACAGGCCTCGATCGTGGCACCAGTTGTCAGGACATCGTCGATCAGGAGCACAGATTTTCCACGCACCAGGGCCGCGCGGCGCGGATGCAGATCGAAAGCCTGGCGGACATTATCGTGGCGCTCCTTGGCGCCGAGACCACTCTGCGAGCCGGTCCAGCGCCGCCGGCGCAGCAGGTCGGGGACCAATTGCCCGCGCGAGGGACCTGCCGCGGCGACCGCGACTCGCGCCAGGAGCTGGGCCTGGTTGTAGCGGCGCGTGAACAGACGGCGCCAATGAAGCGGCACGGGAGTCACGAGGTCGGCATCGGCCAGCAGCTCGGCACCGGCCCGCGCCATCCAGCGGCCGCAGGCGCGGGCGATATCGGTGCGATCGCCGTGCTTGAAGGGCAGCACCAGATGCCGGCTGCGCTCGTCATAGACCAGGGCAGCGCGCGCCCGCCGATAACGCGGCAGACGAACCGAGCAGGCGCCGCATAGTGCATCGGGGCCGATCGGACGGGCAAAAGGATGAGCGCATCGCACGCAATACGGTGGGGCGATGAAGGCAAAGCGCTGCCAGCACGCCGCGCACAGCGCGCCCGGCGCCTCGACGATCTCGTTGCAGCCAAGACAGAGCGGCGGCAACACCGCATCCAGCACAACACGACCCGCAGACAAGCAGAACCGGCCCAAGCCAGTGGACAACATGGCGTCATTGGGCCGGCCAAATGCGCCGACAGGATGGCGGGGCCCAATGACGGGCCCAATGACGGGCCCAATGACGGGGATCCATGGCGGGGCCTACCGGCCCCAGCCCTTTCGCCCTACATACAGAGTGTGACGGGTCTCGACCCTCTTCTGGTTTTCGACCGCGCCGTGCTGCGCCGCCGACGCGAGCGCGCAGCCCGTGATTGGCAGACCCGCGCCTTCCTCAAACGCGAGATCGCAGGCCGCCTGGTCGAGCGTCTCGACGATGTCCGCCGCAGCTTTGCTTGCGCGCTGGACCTTGGCTCGCACGGCGATGAGATCGCGACAGCGCTGGGCGAGCGCAACACCGTCGGCTGGCTGGCGCGCGCCGATCTCGGCCATGGTTTCGCGCGCCTCGCCCGAGGCCCCGCCCTCGTCGCCGATGAGGAGTTCCTGCCCTTCGCTGCCGGCAGCTTCGACCTGGTCGTGAGCGCGATGGACCTGCACTGGGTCAACGATCTGCCCGGCACGCTGATCCAGATCCGCCGCATCCTCCGACCCGACGGCCTGCTGCTGGCGGCCATGCTGGGCGGCGCCACGCTGTGGCAGCTGAGACAGGCGCTGGCGGCAGCCGAAAGCGAGGTCGAGGGCGGCTTGAGCCCACGTGTCTCGCCCTTCGCTGACCTGCGCGACGCGGCGGGCCTGCTGCAACGCGCGGGCTTCGCCCTGCCCGTGGCCGACAGCGAGACGATCGACGTGGAATACGACAATGCGCTGGCGCTGATGCGCGATCTCGGCGCCATGGGCGAGAGCAATCTCGTGGTCGAGCGCCGACGCGGCCTCGGCGGCCGCTCGACGCTCTTGCGCGCGGCCGAGATCTACGGCGAGCGCTTCGCCCTGCCGTCGGGCCGCGTCGCGGCGAGCTTCGAGGTCCTCTTCCTGCACGGCTGGGCGCCGCACGACTCCCAGCCCAAGCCGCTCAGGCCAGGCAGCGCCGCGCACAGGCTGGCCGATGCGCTCGGCACCGACGAACGAAGTGCCGGCGAGAAAGTGGAGCGAGGCTAGACCGTGCCGCCTGCGAAATTGTCATTCAGCGACGTGCTGACGGAGAGCTTCGGCTTCTTCTTCGCCAACATCCGCCTGTTCTTCCATCTGGTCACCATCCCTTGGATCATGTCGATCGTGATCCGCGTTGTCGGCGGCCTGGCGGACGTCGAATCGGCCATCGCCCTACTGGTCGAGAAGGCGATCGACGCCGTGCCGACGGTGATGTTCGTGGTGGCGTGGCAGCGCGTCGTGCTGCTGGGTCCGAACCGGGTGGACCGCCTGCCGGGGCTCGGGTGGTCGCCGCGCGAATCGGCCTATCTTGGCCATCTGCTGAAGGTCGCGGGAATGACCTTCCTGCTGATGGCCGTGTTCATGATCACCGTGTACCCGATGGATTCAGGCGCGTTCCGTGCCGGCCAGCCGCTCGATCCCGAGACGGCGCGGCGCTACACCCTGGCCGGACCGCTCGCTTTCGGCTTCATCGTGTCGCTGGTGCTGGCCCTGCGCGTGAGCTTCGGCCTTGCCGCCACCGCGGTCGATGTGCCCTTCTCGCCGCGCCTTTCGTGGGCGTACAGCCGCGACAATGCCTGGCCCATCATCGGCGCCCTGTTCCTCGCCTATTTCGGCGGCACGCTGGTCACCGCGGTGGCGGCATTGATGGTGAACGCCATCATGGCCGGCGTGCTGCGTGCAAACGAGGCAGCGGCCATCGTGACCTGGGCCGTGGCGATCCTCATCGCCTACGGCGCGGTCGCAGTTACTGCCACGGTGCAGGCCGTGATCTTCCGCCGCCTGCTCAGTTGGCGCGAAGGTGCAGGCCTGCCCGCGCACGTGGAGTCATAGCAGGTCGCGCAGCAGGCCGATCAGCGGCAGGTCGGCGGGCGGCATCGGATAGCGCGACAGCTCCTTCGGCGGCACCCACTTCAGCACCTGGCCTTCGTGCGGCTGCGGCGTGCCCTGCCATTTGCGGCAGGCGAAGACCGGCATCAGCAGATGGAACTCCTCGTAGCCGTGGCTGGCGAAAGCGATCGGCGCAAGGCAGTTCGTCGCCGTTTCGATGCCGAGCTCCTCGCCGAGCTCACGCACCAGCGCCTGCTCCGGCGTCTCGCCGGGATCGACCTTGCCGCCAGGAAACTCCCAGAGGCCGGCCATCGACTTGCCCTCGGGCCGCTGGGCGATCAGCACGCGGCCGTCGGTATCGACCAGCGCCACGGCCGCGACCAGCACCAGCGGCCGGTCGCCGAGCGGCGGCGGGCCTCCCGGGCAGTCCTCGTCGAAGGACACGGTCAAGAACGATAGCTGCCGTTGATGTCGATGTAGCCGTGCGTCAGATCGCAGGTCCAGACGGTCGCGCGGCCGCGGCCGATGCCGAGATCGATGTCGATCACGATGTCGGTGCCCTTGATGTGACGCGCAACCGGCGTCTCATCGTAGTTGGGCACCACCTGACCGCCGTCAGTGATCCTCACCCCGCCGATCGAGATCCGGAGCTTGTCGCGATCGGCGCGCTCACCCGACTTGCCGACGGCCATGACGATGCGGCCCCAGTTGGCGTCCTCGCCGGCAATGGCCGTCTTGACCAGCGGCGAATTGGCGACGGCGAGGCCGATCTTGCGCGCCGCACCGTTGGACGACGCGCCGCCGACGTTGATGGTGACGAACTTGGTAGCACCCTCGCCGTCGCGCGCCAGGAGCTGGGCGAGGTCGATCAGCACCTCGTCGAGCGCGCGCTTGAAGTCGACTAGGACGGGATCGTCGGCCTCCTCGATGGGAGCGTGGCGGGCGGCACCCGTCGCCACCATGAGAAGCGTGTCGCTGGTCGACGTGTCGCCGTCGACGGTGACGCAATTCAGGGATTTGTCGGCGGCATCGGTCACCAGTTTCTGCAGCACCGCGCCCGGCACCTTGGCATCGGTGAAGACGAAGGCCAGCATGGTCGCCATGTCGGGCGCGATCATGCCGGAGCCCTTGAGGAACCCGTTGATGGTGACGGTGCGCTCGCCGATCTTCGCCTGCCGGGTGGCGAGCTTGGGAAAAGTGTCGGTCGTCATGATGGCCGCGGCGGCCGACGACCAGCCGTCCTCTCGCGCGCCCTTGATCATCGCCGGCACGACGGCGGCGATCTTTTCCCAGTCGAGCGGCTGGCCGATCACGCCGGTCGAGGCCATGAACACCTCGTTGCGCGGACAGCCCAGTGCCTGTGCGATCGCGCGCGTGCTCTCCTCGACCGCCTTGTCGCCCAGCTTGCCGGTGAAGGCATTGGCATTGCCGGCGTTGACGACGATCGCCCGCACCTTGCCGCGCGCCAGGTTCTTGCGGCACCAATCGACGGGCGCCGACGAGCATTTGGAGCGCGTCAGTACGCCCGCGATCGTGGCGCCGGCCGGCACCACGGCCAGCATGACGTCGTCCCGGTCCTTGTAGCGCACACCCGATGCAGCCGCGGCGAGCTTCACGCCCGCGATGCGCGGCAAGGTCGGCGTCGTTTTAGGTGCCAGCGGTGACTGGGCGTGCTTCGCGGCCATCGGACTCCCCTCGCGGCTGACCGAGCACCGCCCGGCCTCGCCGAAGGGCGGAGCCTACACCAGAACCGCGCAAAAAAGTGAGTTCTACTTGCTTGGAGCGGCGGGAGCGGCCGGCGCCGGAGCGGCAGGCGGGGCGGCCGGACGGTTGGCGGGCGCCGCCGGCTTGGCCTGCGCCGGATCCGGCTTGCTGCCGTCCATGGCGAACTTCTCGATCTTGGCGCCCGACCGCATCTGGTCGAGCTGCGCCGTGATCACCTCGCGCGCCATCTCCTCTTTCAGCTGGTCGGCCATCTCCTCGAAGGCCGGCGGCGGCGCCTTGCGGCGGTCCTCGACCTTGATGACGTGGTAGCCGAACTGAGTCTTGACCGGGGTCTCGGTCAACTCGCCCTTCTTCAGATTGAAGGCGGCGTCGGCGAACTCCTTCACCATGTCCGACTTCTTGAACCAGCCGAGGTCGCCGCCTTCGGCGCCCGACGCCTTGTCGGTCGACTTCTCCTTGGCGAGCTTGTCGAAGGCGGCACCCTTCTTGATGTCGGCGATCAGCGCCTTGGCCTCGTCCTCGGTCGCTACCAGGATGTGGCGCGCGTGCACCTCCTCCTCGGTCGGCATCGCCTTCAGCCGTTCCTCATAGCGCTTCTGCAGCTTCTCGGCCGTCACCAGCCGGGCGATCTCGCGCTGGATCCAGAAATCCTGCAGCACCTGATCCTCGACGAAGGCCATGCGCTTCTTGAAGGCGGGATCCTCGTTGACCTTGTTCTTCTTGCCTTCCTGAACCACCAGCTTGCTGTCGATGATGCGATCGAGCAGCGCCGGGAACACCGCCTGCAGCGGCATGTTTCGGTACTGTTGCGGCAGCGATTGCTGGGCGACCTCGAGCTCCGAGAGCCGGATCGGCTGGCCGTTCACGATGGCGACCACCGGATCCTTCAGCGGCTGCCCCGGCTGAGCGGCCTGGGCCGGCGGCTTGGCGGGAGTCGCCGCAGGCGGCTTGGGCGGGGCGGCGCCCGGCGCCTGGCCTTGGGGCGCGGGCGGCTGCTGGGCGGAAAGCGGAGCCGCGATGACGGCCGCTGCGCAACACAGGACAAACAGGCGCAGAGGGCGCAAGCGATGGCTCATGACAAACTCCGAAACTTGAAGTGCAACCCGTTTACACAGGCCCGCTTTGGACCTGCAAGCATTCCGCCCCCGGCGGCGGGCTAGATGGCGGTGGATTGCGGCACTTTTTCGTGAGCAGGATGTCGTTGATGCGGCTTCGACCCGCTGGAGCGGCGGCCATTGGCCGCTGCGTTGACACTCAGGGAGCCGGTCTCTATCTCTGGCTGGGACGGCGGGCCGCAGTGCCCGCCTAAGTCATTAGAATTTCGAGGTTTTCATGCTCGGGGTGCTGGCTCGCAGCCTGTTCGGCACTGCCAACGATCGCATCGTCAAAGGCTTCGACAGGTCGGTGGCGAAGATCAACGCCCTGGAGCCCGAGACCACCAAGCTTTCCGACGCGGACCTGGCGGCCAAGACCACCGAGTTCCGCGAGCGGCTGGCCAAGGGCGAGACGCTGGACGACCTCCTGGTCGAGGCCTTTGCCGTGGTGCGCGAGGCCGCCAAGCGGACGCTCGGCCAGCGCCACTTCGACGTTCAGCTCAAGGGCGGCATGGTCCTGCACCAGGGCAAGATCGCCGAGATGAAGACCGGCGAAGGCAAGACGCTGGTCGCCACGCTGCCGGTCTATCTCAACGCCCTCGAAGGCAAGGGCGTGCATGTCGTCACGGTGAACGACTACCTCGCCAAGCGCGATTCCGAGTGGATGGGCCAGATCTACAAGTTCCTCGGCCTCACCGTCGGCGTGATCGTGCATGAGCTCGACGACGAGCAGCGCAAGGCAGCCTATGCTTGCGACGTCACCTACGGCACCAACAACGAGCTGGGCTTCGACTATCTGCGCGACAACATGAAGTTCCGCCTCGACGCCATGGTGCAGCGGCCCTTCAACTACGCCATCGTCGACGAGGTCGATTCGATCCTGATCGACGAGGCGCGCACGCCGCTGATCATCTCGGGGCCGGCCGAAGACTCCTCGGAGCTCTACCGCCGCGCCGACACGGTGATCCCGCGCCTCAAGCCGGACGCCTACGAGAAGGACGAGAAGAACCGCACGGTCGTGCTGACCGACGCCGGCGTCGAGCAGGTCGAGGACATCCTGCGCGGCGACGGGCTGTTGCCGGAGGGCATCAGCCTCTATGCGCCGAACCAGGTGACGCTGCTGCATCACGTCACGCAGGCGCTGCGCGCCCACAAGCTGTTCGCGCGTGACGTCGACTACATCGTCAAGGACGGCCAGGTCGTCATCATCGACGAGTTCACGGGCCGCATGATGGCGGGCCGGCGCTACTCCGAGGGTCTGCACCAGGCGCTCGAGGCCAAGGAGAAGGTCGAAATCCAGCGCGAGAACCAGACGCTGGCCTCGATCACCTTCCAGAACCTGTTCCGCATGTATCCCAAGCTCGCCGGCATGACCGGCACGGCGCTCACCGAAGCGGCCGAGTTCGGCGAGATCTACAAGCTCGAGGTCGTCGAGATCCCGACCAACGTGCCGGTCGGCCGCAAGGACGCCGACGACGAGATCTATCGCACGCTGGCGGACAAAACCCGCGCCATCGTCAAGCTCATCCAGGAATGCCGGGAGCGCAAGCAGCCGATGCTGGTCGGCACGGTCTCGATCGAAAAGTCGGAAGCGCTGTCGGAGGAGCTCAAGAAAGCCAAGATCCCGCACAGCGTCCTGAACGCGCGCTACCACGAGCAGGAGGCGCAGATCGTCGCCCAGGCCGGCCGGCCGGGCGCCATCACCATCGCCACCAACATGGCCGGCCGCGGCACCGACATCCAGCTCGGCGGCAACGTCGACATGCTGGTGCGCCAGGCCGAGGCCGAGCTTGCCCCGAAGTTTCCCGACGAGGCGGCGCGCAAGGCCGAGCTCGCGCGCGTGGCTGCGGAGATCAAGGCTGAGGTCGAGCGCGACCGCGAGATCGTGCGCGGCGCCGGCGGTCTCTACGTGGTCGGTACCGAGCGGCATGAGAGCCGACGCATCGACAACCAGCTGCGCGGCCGTTCGGGCCGCCAGGGCGACCCCGGCGCGTCGAAGTTCTTCCTGTCCCTGGAAGACGACCTGATGCGCATCTTCGGCAACAACAAGGTGCTCGACTGGGTCCAGAAGAAGGGCATGGCCGACGACGAGGCGTTGACCCATCGCTGGCTCAACAAGGCGCTGGAGACGGCGCAGGGCAAGGTCGAGGCGCGCAACTTCGAGATCCGGAAGAACCTGTTGCGCTTCGACGACGTGATGAACAGCCAGCGCAAGGAGATCTACAAGGAGCGTATCGAGCTGATGGCGACCGAGGACGTCTCGGACACCATCGCCGGCATGCGCCGCGACGTGATCGATGCGCTGGTCGAGCGCACCATCCCCGAGGGCGTCTACGCCGAGCAATGGAAGGTGGGCGAGCTCAAGGAGGAGGCGCAGCGCGTCTTCGGCCTCGACCTGCCGATCGAGGACTGGGCCAAGGAAGAAGGCATCGCCGACGAGGAGATCAAGACCCGGCTCAACGACCAGGTCGAGCGCCTGTTCGCCCAGCGCGCGGCGCAATACGGGCCGGAAGTGTGGCGCCAGGTCGAGAAGAGCGTGTTGATGCAGCTCTTCGATCAGAGCTGGAAGGAGCACCTGCTGCACCTCGACCATCTGCGCCAGGGCATCGGACTGCGCGCCTATGGCCAGAAGGATCCACTGAACGAGTACAAGCGCGAGGCGTTCAATCTCTTCAACGACCTGCTCACCGGCCTGCGCGAGCAGGTGGTGGGCCTGCTGGCGACGCTGCAGCTGCGCATGGAGCAGCCGCCGATGCCCGAGATGCCGACAAGCATGCACGAGGTCCATGAGGATCCGATGCTGGCGAGCCGCATGAGCGACGATCCGGCCTTCGATCCGGCCGATCCCGAGGGCGGCGGCGTCGCTACGGCGCATCGGCCGAAGCCTTCGGCGCGTGCAGCCAAGGACCCCAACGATCCCGCGACCTGGGGCAAAGTTGCACGCAACGCGCCCTGCCCTTGCGGCTCAGGCAAGAAGTTCAAGCACTGCCACGGGCGCGTATAAAAGTCCGGTTTTATTGGACTTTTTGTTACTACAAGCTGCTAGGCACTTGTTAGGCACTAGCTGATTACGGCTGATTGCTAGGCAAATGTTAGGCAGATGCGATGGATGACGAGCTTCGTTTAGAAGCTGGCAAGCTTGTGTTGTTCCGACGCAGCGGGCTTTGGCAGGCTCGCATTGCCCTCGGCAATCGCAAATATCTGTGGAAAAGCCTCAAGACTAGCAACACGACCGAAGCGAAACGGCTTGGGCTGAAGCTATTTCATCAAACTGAATACAAGCTGGGCGAAGGTCTACCTGTCCAAACGCGTTCATTCAGCGATGTGATCGATGAGTACATCGCCGAACGAGAAGCCGACAACAAGCTTGGCAAGGAAGCAAAGCGCGGCTCCAGCATCAAGCACACTAGCGACAGCATGCTTCGACAGATCAACCGTGTGTCCAAGTTTTGGAAGGAATACGCAGGCAAAGGCATCGGCGTCCGCGTCCTTGCTTCGCTGGCTGGTCACAAAAGTATTGCGACTACGCAGGCGTACATTGACGTTAATGACGCGATGAAGAGGGCTGCGGTTGAGTTGGTTGGCTAGCGTGGTAGGCTTTGAGGATGAGACGGCGTATCCTCTTTGCTTCGATGGCCGCGACTGCCCTTTCGCCAGGTACCGCGCGCGCGCAGAAGCGGGTGCCACATGTGGTGTATCTTTGGCTTGGGGCACCAGGCAGCGACGGAAGTACTGGAAAGGGGTTTCGGACCGGGCTGGCCGAACTGGGCTATCAGGCGGGCCGAAACCTCAAATTAGATGAGCGATACGCCAACGGAAGTGAAGCACGGTTGGCCGAGCTCGCGGCGTCTGCAATCGCTGCTCAGCCGGATCTAATCGTGACCACCGGCACCGTCGTGACCAGCATTGTGGCAAAGCTGACGCGAACGGTCCCAATCGTGTCGGTTACCGGCGATCCGGTCGGCTCCGGTTTCATCGCAAGCCTGGCTCATCCCGGCGGTAACATTACAGGGATGGCGATTACCACCGGCCCTGAACTTGCGGAGAAGTGGCTAGAACTTCTTTCCGAGATAGCACCGAGCGCGCGGCGCATCGCCATGCTGCGAAATGCGCGGAACCTTAACAGCGCAGCTCAGCTCCTGCAGATGCGAGCTGCGGAGGCCCACCGCGCTATTGGGCGCACGATCGACGAATTTGCGGTTAACGAGGCGGCCGACCTACCCTCGATCTTGGTTGCCATCAGGCAGGCGAAACCAGATGCAATCGTCGTCGACAATGAACCGTTCATCCAGTCAAAGCGGGCAGACATAGTTGCTCTTGGCCTCCTTGCGATCAGCGGCAGCCGCGATTTCACCGATGCGGGCCTGCTCGCGAGTTACGGGTCCAGCATTTTCGATGTTTATCGCCGCATCTCGAGCTATGTCGACCGCATCCTTAAAGGCGCGAAGCCAGCGGAGCTGCCGGTACAACAGCCGACGACCTACGAGCTGGTCGTCAACCTCAAGACCGCTAAGGCGCTCCGCCTCACTATCCCGCCCTCGATCCTCGCCCGTGCCGACGAGGTGATCGAGTGAAGCGCCATCTGGATGTTAGGCAGATGTTAGGCACTATCGATCATGGCCAAAAACGTGGCTGATAAATATAGGATTTCTAGATGCGCTTGGCGGTTCAAGCACTGCCACGGGCGGGTTTAAGCTACTCGATCAGGTCGTCGGCGCTGGCCAGAACACTCTGCGGGATCGTGACGCCGATCGCTTGCGCCGTCTTGAGGTTGATCGTCAGCTCGAACTTGGTGGGCAGGGGGCCGCCTTGCCGATGCGCGTGCGTCCGGCCATGACAGCCAGCTACTCGATCACCTCGTCGGACCGGCCCAACAGGGAGGGGGGCAGCTCAAGGCCGAGCGCCGCCGCAGTCTTCGCATTCACGATCAGCTGGAACTTGCTCGGCTGATAGAATGGAATATCGCCGGGACTAACTCCGTTGAAAACCTGGTGCACGTCACTCGCCAGCCGTCGCGCCAGTTCGCCGAGGTCCGGCGCGTAGGCCATCAGCCCACCTAATTCAACGTACTCGCGGTAAGGGTAGATGACGGGCATACGGTGCTTCGCCGCAAGCTCGACGATGAGGGCCTGTTGCGCCACGAAGCTGCCGCTCTCATCGACGATAGCCGCATCGAAATGCTGATTGGCCATATCGTCGAACGCCCGCTCAAGCGATGACCTGTCGACGTCTGGCAGGAGTTCTTCCGTCAATTCAATACCGGATTGCTGCGCGGCGTCGCGATAGGCTGACGATCCATTCGAGCCGGTCCATGTGCGCACGAGAAGCGCCGCGACCTTAGATGCCTTTGGCATCGCCTCCTTAACGATTTGCATGCGCTTGCCGTAGATCTCGATGCCGGCATTGATACTGACACCCGTCATGTTTCCGCCGGGATGCGCAAGATTCGTCACCAGCCCGGAGGCAATGGGATCTCCCGTTATGACGATCAGCGGTATTCTCGACGTGGCGGCTGCGAAAACTTTCGCAAGAGAATCAAGATTGACCAGAATGGCATCCGGCTTGCGGCTCACAACCTCGGCTGCGAGCGAGGCAAACCGCTCGGCTTGGCCTTCGGCGGAGAATCGTTCGACGATCAGATTGCGGTCCTCGACGTCGCCGAGCTCCCGCAGAGCCTTGAAGACCTGCCTCACCCAGAAGGGCCCCGAGGCTTCGGTGAGCTTGTCGACTGGAAGGCCGGAGTGAACGAAGGCAAGCCGGTGTGGCCCTTGTTGCGCACGCACGCCGGCGGGCAGCAGCATCGCAATTGTTTGCCCCCCAACGAAGCGCAGGAATTCCGTCCTCTTCATCGACCTCCCCGTGGGCCGCCTCATACTACCCCTTTGCCGTAGCGTACCAACTAACGTGCGCATTGGAAGTCGACGTTGGCCGGGTATATCCGGCGTCCACAAAGTTCCATAGCCGAAGCGAAGCATGAAAAGGGGAAAGCGTGAGCGCACGCGAAATCGAAGCGGCCCACCGCGCGTTCGCAGAAGCAGCCGTCAGGCACGACCTGGAGGGGATCTCCAGCGTGTTCGCCGACGACGCCGTCATCATGCCGCCGGACAGCGAAATGGTGATGGGCCGGGACGCCATCCTGCGACACTGGAAGGGCGCGTTCGACGGCGGCCTGTCCGGCCTCGAGATCCATCCGACCGACATCCAGATCATTGGCGACGTCGCCATCGAGATCGGCCACGCCAGCCTGTCGATGGCGCCGGCCGGTGCGGCCGCAATCGACATCAACGTCAAGTACATCGAGATCTGGAAGAAGGTCCGCGGGCAGTGGCGAGTCAGTCGGGGCATGTGGAACGCCCGTCCCTGAGGCTGCTCACGTCCAGAAACGATCCTCGTGCTCGAGCTTTCGCAGCGCGCGGCGCACCTTCTTCTTGTTCTGGGCCATGAGCGCCGCGTTGCGGCTGGCGAGAATGCCGAGCGACGGTGTGAGATCGAGATGGCCACCATGCGCCAGCTCGCCGGCGAGCCGCGTCGCGCTCGCGAGGTCGTTGATGCGACCCAGGCGCTTTTGCAGGGCGTTGCAGCGCTTGTAGTAGCGCTTCGAGTCCCCGCCGTACTGGGCCTGCAGGTACTCGATGCCGTAGCGCAGCTTCTTTGCGCTCTTGCGAAGGCTGTGCAGGCTTTCGAAATCATCGGGATCGGCATCAGCAAGGCGGTCGTCGACCTTGTCCGCCATGCGCGACAGCAGGCGACCGGCCACGGCCTTGGTCGGCCGGTCCAGGAACGCCGATCGAAGCGTGCCCTCGCTGCCGAGACTCCAGGCCCGGAAAGCGAGGATGAAGCGCGTGAAGGCGGGTTCCAGGATCGCCTTCTTGGCGGCCTGATGCGCGGCGCGCTGGCGTTGCCGGGCAAGCTCGCGCAATGGCCTCATCCATTCGGCATCGCCATTCTCCGGTGCTGCATCCTTCAGGCTTTCGGACAGGAAGACGTCCCAGTCGCGCGCGGCGCCCAGCACCTGGCCGAGGCGCCGCAACTCGTCCTCGAACTGGCCGGCGGCATGCGGCTCGAGCAGGCGCTCGAACAGGAACAGGAGCGATCGCATGCGACGGATGGCAACGCGCATCTGGTGGATGCCTTCCTGCTCGTCGCCACGCAGCGCCGCCGGCTGATTGGACAGCAGGTGATCGACGACACCGCCCTTCCGGTTCAAAACGAATCTTGCGAGCGCCTCTCGATGGCAACAGTTGACGAAATGAGATGTTATAATATAACCATCACCGCGCACTGTGAGTGGTGGGAGGTGGACGATGCGACGCCTGCTCGGTTGGTCGTCGATTGGCAGCTTTTTCGTCGGCCTGGCGTCGGCCTCGGCCCAGACGGAGCCCGCCCCGCAACCGCCGGACCAGTCAGCGCCCGGCATCACCGTCACGGCGACGCGGCTCGACGAGGCGCGCAGCTCGATCCAGCCCAGCCTCGGCGCCACCGTCTACGATTTCTCGCAGCGCCAGATCGAGAACGTGCCGCTCGGCCAGAGCGCACCCTTGAACCAGGTGCTGCTGCGCGCGCCGGGCGTGGTGCAGGACAGCTTCGGCCAGATCCATGTGCGCGGCGACCACGCCAACCTGCAATACCGCCTCGACGGCGTGCAGCTGCCGGAGGGGCTCTCGCTCTTCAGCCAGTTCCTGATGACGCGCTCGATCGACCAGATGCAGCTGCTGACCGGGGCGCTGCCGGCGCAGTACGGCCTGCGCACCGCGGGCATCGTCGACATCAAGGTGAAGTCGGGCACCACCGACCCCAGTGCCGAAGTCGCGGTGACGGGCGGCTCGCGCAACTACTCCCAGCCCGCCTTCTCCTACGGCGGGCGTTCGGGCATCTTCGACTACTTCGCGACCGGCCAGTACATCCACAACGGGCTCGGCATCGAGAACCCGACCTCGTCCTTCTCGCCGATCCACGACGACACCGACCAGTGGTTCGGCCTCGCCAAGGTGACCGCCATCGTCGACGAGCAGACGCGTCTTTCGCTGATTGCCGGCGGCGCGAGCGGCGCCTTCCAGATCCCCAACGCGCCGTTCCAGACGCCGAATTTCACCGTCGCCGGCATCAACAACTGGAACAGCTCGATCCTCGATCAGCGGCAGTGGGAGAGCAACTACTTCGGCATCCTGTCTCTGCAGAAGAGCCTGGGCGATCTCGATTTCCAACTCTCGGCCGTCAGCCGCTTCTCCAAGCTCACTTACCAGCCCGACTCCTTCGGCGATCTTCTTTACAACGGCGTCGCGCCCTGGACCCAGCGCAAGACCTTCGCGATCGGCACGCAGGGTGACGCGAGCTGGAAGGCGACCGAGAAGCACACAGTGCGCGGCGGCTTCCTGATCCAGCGCGAGCGTTCCACCGCCTACGTCACCGGCAACGTGCTGCCGCTGGTTCCCGATCCCGACAATCCCGACGGCAACCCGATTCCTGCCGGCATGCCCATGGGTTACGCCGACGGCTTCGACATCACCGGCTGGACCTACAGCGCCTACCTGCAGGACGAATGGAAGATCCTGCCGCAGGTGACGATCAACGCCGGCATCCGCTTCGACGCGATCAACGGGGTGAGCAACGAATTCCAGTTCAGCCCGCGCGTCAACGTGGTCTGGCAGCCCGATCCCGCCTTCACCGTGCGCGCGGGCTACTCGCGGTACTTCACGCCGCCGCCGCTCGCCCAGGTCAGCGCGGCCTCGATCGGGGTGTTGGCTGGTACCGTCGCCTCGCCCGAAGTGACCTTGAACAGTCCAGTGCTCGCGGAACGCTCCGACTATTTCGACTTCGGCGTCACCGTGCAGCCGTTGCGCGGCCTGACGCTCGGCCTCAGCGCCTACTACAAGATCGCCCAGAACCTGCTGGACGAGGGCCAGTTTGGCGCGCCGATCATGCTGACCTCGTTCAACTACGCCAACGCCATCGTCAAGGGTGTCGAGGTCAACGCGGCCTATGACGAAGGGCCGTGGTCGCTCTACTTCAACGGCGCCTTCGGCAATGCCATCGGCAAGAACATCAACTCCGCCCAGTTCAATTTCGGCGCCGCGGAGCTGCAGTACATCGCCAACAACTTCATCTTCCTCGATCACAACCAGGGATGGACGGCATCGGCCGGCGCCGCCTACACCTTCAACTTCGGCAAGGAGTACGCAACGCGCGTCTCGGCCGACATGCTGGTGGGGTCGGGCCTGCGCACCACCGTCGTCACGCCCAACGACATGTCGGTGCCCTCCTACACCACCTTCAACGCCTCGGTGGCCCAGCGCATCCCCATCGGCCTGGGCAAGGGCACCACCCTGCGCTTCGACGCCATCAACCTCTTCGACACGAGCTACCAGCTGCGCACCGGCCAGGGCGTTGGCGTCGGGGCCCCGCAGTTCGGCCAGCGGCAGACCTTCCTCGTGACGTTGTCACAAAAATTCTGACACCGATCCGACATGCTTCCGGACCGCCGGACGTGCTAGAGATCGGTGATGCCCGATACGTCACTTCCCCATGTCGTGCCGCTGAAGGGCGGCTCCAATTTCCGCGACCTCGGCGGCTATCGCACCAGCGACGGCCGCTCCGTGCGGCGCCGTACGGTGTTCCGCTCGGCTCATCTCGGCGGCTTGACCAACGAGGATCGGGTCGCGCTGGCCGGCCTTGCCGTGCGCACCATCGTCGACCTGCGCGGCGTCAGCGAAGCCGCCGAGACACCCCACCTGATCGACGGGATCCAGTGCCGGGTGGTCGGCGCCCATATCGAGCCACAGCTCGGGGACAGGATCCGCGATGCCGTGGCCAACGGCACCGCCACGCCGCACCTCATGATGCAGTACCTGACCGAGCACTACAGCGACTACCCGCGTCGCTGTGCGCCGGGCTTCCGCACCCTGTTCGCGACGCTGAGCGACGGCATGCACCGGCCGCTGGTGTTCCACTGCACCGCCGGCAAGGACCGGACGGGCTTCGCCTCGGCCCTTCTGCTCACCCTGCTGGGTGTGCCGTGGGAAACCGTGATGGACGATTACCTGCGCACCAACGAGCTGTGGACCGGCCATATCGGTCGCTTTCCCGAGCTCGATATCGACACGCGCGCCGCCATCATCGAAGCGCGCACGCCCTATCTCGAGGCGGCCTTCGACGTCGTCCGCAAGGATTTCGGCGGTACCGAGGGCTTTGCCGAAAAGGCGCTCGGTCTCGATGCCAAGGCGCGCGAGCGGCTGAAGGCGGATTTGCTGGAAGGGTGAGTTCCGCGCTACGCCTGTCGCATGAGCGATACGCGGTACGAAACGCCCGAGCCCTACAAGGTCGACATCCCTGAACGGTCGCTGATCGATCTCGACGAGCGCCTGCGGCGCTGGCGCCCACCCGTCGCCATCGCCGACAACGGCTCCTGGGCGTCGGGCACCGATCCCGATTTTCTGGCCGAGCTGGTCGACTACTGGCGGCACGGCTACGATTGGAATCGCTGCCAGGAAGCCATCAACCGCTGGCCCAACTATCTGGTCGATATCGGCCCGCAGCGCCTGCACTTCATCCGCGAGCCTGGCACCGAGGTGGACGGCGCGCCGCGTCCGATGCCGCTGGTGGTCACCCACGGCTGGCCGGGCTCGATCGTCGAGTTCCTGCATGTCATCGACGCCCTGGCACATCCGGAGAACCACGGCGGCGATCCGCTGGACGCCTTCGACGTCATCGTGCCGTCGCTGCCGGGCTACGGTTTCTCCGGTCCGCCGATCCGCGAGGATGGCAGTGTGGGCCCGATCGGGCCGCGCACCATTGCCGGCCTGTGGCACAAGCTCGTCCACGAGACGCTGAACTATCGCCGCCCGTACGGCGTGCAGGGCGGCGACTGGGGCGCCGTCGTCTCCTCATGGGCTGCCTTCGACCATCCTGTGAAAGAGGAGAAGGACGAGTGGCAGTCGGGCGTGCTCGGCCTGCACCTCAACATGATGGGGCTGCGGCCCGGCATCGATCTCGACAAGACCGTGTTCAGTGCCGCCGAAACGGCCTGGCTCGACAAGGTTCGGCGTGAGCACGACGAGAAGACCGCCTACCAGCGCATCCAGGCGACACGGCCGCAGACGCTCGGCGTCGCCTTGACCGATTCGCCGGTAGGGCTCGCCGCCTGGATCGTCGAGAAGTTCCAGGCCTGGAGCGACTGCGGCGGCGATCCGCTGAAGCGGTTCTCCATGGATCTGCTGCTCGACAACATCATGGTCTACTGGCTGACCGGCACGGCGGGAACGGCGACCTGGCTCTATCGCGGCGTCACCGAGCAGAAGCCGCGCGCCCTGCCCCCAGGCAAGCGCGTCGAGGTGCCGACCGGCTTCGCGGCCTTCCCGGCCGACCTCTCCCCGCCGCCGCCCAAGCAGTGGATCGAGCGCTGCTTCAACCTGCGCCGCCACACGGCGATGCCCCGCGGTGGGCACTTCGCGGCGCTGGAGGAGCCCGACCTGCTGATCGAGGACGTGCGCGCCTTCTTCCGGCCGCTGCGCTTTGGAGCCGCCAACGACTGAATCGATACTTCGAAACTACTTGCGTTCGGAAGTATATCGACTATATCTCCTCGATGTCCGAGCAATCCCTTGCCGCCGTTCTGCGGCTTTTGCGCGCCCAATCCTTTGTCGAGGCCAGGATCGATCCCGGCCTCGGCGCGGTCCATGGTCTTGCCCTGCGCGAGCTGATGTTCCTGATGCAGCTCGACCAGGCGCCGGCCAACCGGCTACGTCGCGTCGATCTCGCCAGCCGGCTGAATGTCAGCCAGTCGACGGTGACCAGGCTTGCCTTGCCGCTGGAGAAGCTGGGCTTCGTGAAACGCGAAGCCGATCCGCGCGACGCCCGCGTCGGCTATGTCGTGCTGACCAAAGCCGGCATCAAGCGCGTCGCCGAAGCGCGCACCACGCTCGACCGCCAGACCGAGGCGATCTTCCGTGATCGCTGGACGGCGAAGGAGATCACCACCTTGGCGACTCTCCTCGGGCGCTTCACCGCGGCGTTGCCTGGCGACGTGACCTGAGGCCTCACCCTTACGGCGGCGCTCGCCGATCAGGCCAACGTCGCCGTCGCCTGCGCCGCGATAGTGCCCTTGGGCGTCACAGTCCAGAGCTCGGCACCGTTGCCGTCGGCGGTCGGCCGGCCGACCACGTCGAACGGCGCGGTGTCGAACAGCGGCGCCCGCGCCCGTACGGCGAAGGTCTTGATGCGCCGGCCCGGCATTGAATCGCGCAGCAGATCGAACAGGCACTGCTGCGCAAACGGTCCGTGCACGACCAACCCCGGATAGCCTTCGACCTCCATGCAATAGGGCTTGTCGTAGTGGATGCGATGCGGGTTGAAGGTGATCGCCGAATAACGGAACAGCATCACCGGGCTCGGCGTGATGGTACGCCGCCACGGCACGTCTTTCGGCGCCGCGTCACGCTCCGGCACACCTGCCTTTTCTCCCGACCTCACCTCCTCGCGAAACACCGTGTTGGCCGCCTCGGTCAAAGCGAGCCCGCGCGGGGTGAAGATGCGTCGCGTCTGGGTGGTGACGATCAGCGTGCCGGTGCTGCCCTGGCGCAGCTGGATATCTGAAAACTCGATCTCGCGGCGCACCTTGTCGCCCACCCGGATGTCGCCCTCGAAGGTGAAGGTCGAGCCGGCGTACATGCGCCGCGGCATCGGGATCTCCGGCAGCACGCCGCCCGTGAACGCCGCGCCATCCTTGCCGAGCTGCGCCGGCCGGGCATAGGAGTGCAGGTATAGAAGGTGCCAGCCTGGCGCGATCGGCTCGCCCTCGGCCGGCACCTTGTCGGGCCGGTCGAAGGTCGCGATCATGGCCTTGATGGGCGCCTGGGTGATGACGTCCTCATCCTCGATCTTGCGGCCGAGCTGCTTCCTGAGCGGTTCGATGTCGATGGCCATGATGCTTCCTCTTGGGCTGGCCGCAGCCTAGCCAATGTGACGATCATTCGCGCCGCCCGTACCGACGAAATTGCGCCGTTGCCGCAGATCGAAAACGCGGCAAGGGGCCTCCAGGCACCAGTTTTGCTACGTCACGGCGCTCAAGCCATATACCAAGAAAATAATCTCAGTAATTATCAATTATCTTGGTTATTGACTGTCGTAATGTAATGCACTACAGTTACCAGACTTCTCTGGTGGCCGCTTTCGAACAATTTGGTTCGGGCCTCGTAAAGGGAGCATTCACGACACGCTTCGCGGGAGCGCCTCCATGTTCAATCTCCGGCCCGAAGACCTGTTCCCTTGGCTCCGCGTCGAGCCACCGCCGGCGGATGAAGTGCCCGGATTCAACTTGAACCCTGACGGTCCAGCGGGTGACGCGCGGCGCAGCGCTGCTTCCCGAGCCCTTGGATTCGATCCCAGTGCCAGTGCTTCACCACCTATGGGTATCGGATCCCAGGACGCCATGCCCGTTGCGCCGGGCACCATCTACCCCACGGCCTATCTCCCCAACGGGCTGCCCGACTTCGCCCCACCGCCGCGCCATCCCCTTCAAGACGCGCTCGGCGAGATCATGAGGGATCTACGCCGGGTTTGATCCGAACCCGTCCAATCCGATTGTTCAGCAAGGGCCAGCCACTAACATCATCTCACCCGTTAGCAACTGGCCGGCCGCCTCTTACGCGCCTCAGTCGCCGGCGCGGAACGGCGCTTCCGTAATGTCTGAAAGACCACCGGACGCAAGCAACAGCCGCCCAGATCTCGAAGTCACGAGCCCAGTGCCGGCCGCGGATTCTGCTGGAGCGCCCGGCGTCGAACCGTGGCCGCCTGGGTGGCTCGCAGACACCGATACCAGCCGCGATGCTACAACGGCTCCGCAGTCAAATCGCGAATCGATACCAGAGGCCATAACAGGAGATGCTTGGCCCCAGCCACCGATGGATGGCTGGCCTAACGCGGACGCGAACGGCGCCGAACCCGAGATAGCGCGGCCTGAGGTTATGATGCCACAGCCAACGGGTGTTGTTACGCCCCCGTCGAACGCGCCCATCGCAGATTCCAACTTCATCCTTGCGAACGCCGGCGATGCCGAGAAGCCGCAGGCGGAGCAAGGAATGCGGCCGCAGCAAGATGGGCCCGCAGAGCCGCAGCCCCCAGTTACACCAGGGCCTGACAGTACCCTACCTGAGCAACGCGCTGAGAAGACACTCGCGCAATCCATAGAGGACTACCGACGCGCAGCCGCTGCTGGAATTGAAGAGCTTGAACGTGCAGTGTCGAGCTTTGGAGACCGGCTTTATAAAGACTCGATCTTAAGGGCGCGAGACGAAATAGCTCAGCATGTAGATAGATTTGCCGAAGATCCGGTCGGGGCAACCCTCAGCGTCCTCAACAGTTTCCCGCAAACGCGGGTAGAGGGCGAGTTTGTCACCAGCTTTGCGGCCGTATGGACCATCCTGGCGAACGCAGCCCGCGGTCTCAAATTTGAAAGAGCAGTGTTCGAGGCGTTGAACGCGGCCCAACAGGCGACCAGGATCAACAAAAACACGACCAAGGTCGGCGTCGAAGGGATGGGTCGATCGGTCCCCGATGTTCTGCATCAAGGCATTAGAGAAATTAAGGATGTCGTGGAAATCGACAATTCCATTCAGTTAAGAGTGCAGGCGGCGTATGCTAGAGCGCTTGGAATACCTTTCAGTCTGATTGTCAGTCCGAGCACGAAACGCATCAGCCAACCGGTAAGAGAGGCGGTTCGCAGGACTGGCGGAACAATCCAACGGTTCGATCCTGAGACAGGTGCTTTCACTCCATTCAAATGAACGACGTCTTCTTTGAAATCCTAAGCCCCCTTCCCCTCAACAGGGATCAAGACGCCCACAAATTGTTTCGACTTTGGGCCGATAACGCACCTCAATATCTGCCCGACAGATGGGGGCTTTACGAGCCTTTACGTCATCACTTTTCTTTGTCGAACTTGGACGAAGCAATTCGCACCTGGGAGTTCGCCTACCATTTGAAGAGAGTTGCCACGCCAAAACTCCAATCAAATATCTTCATGCAATACGGTCCGCATCGCGATCACTCGACATGGACGGTCACGCTGAAGAACGTGAAAGACTTTGAGCAGTCCACGTTCTGTCGGCTGCTTAAAAGTGCCGCTACGGCCCTCTCGGCAGACTTTGGCTTCATTCACAAAATCACAGAGGCGGAAATCCCAAGAGGCAGGGCGAATGACTCGATCGGCTACTTGAACACAACCCACACTCAGAAGAACCTATTCCTGGTCACCCACGATCTAAGAAAATGGCTGCCGGACATTTATTGGATGACGGTGTTCGGGAAGCCCTACGTAGAGTTGTTTTCTCGCGAGCGGCTGCTGTCTTGCCCGGCCCATCGGGTTAAGGAGCTGGGGAATGGCTCCATCGTCATCCAGCTCACGCGGGATCTTAAGGACATAACGACCGAGGAAGCGGCATTTGAACGGGTCAGACAAGAAGCCCGAAATCACCTCAACAACGACGCGTTCTTCGATCTCGCCAAGGGGACAGACTATCGTTATCGGGTGCCTGAATTCGTATGGGGCCCCATCGTTCAGTGAAATCTATGGATGCGACACGCGGGCAGTGACCCTTACTGAACTGCCGTTCGGGCGCGCTGGTGATATGTCACCCTTCGCGATGAACAAAGAGCTGCAGCACCTAATCATTGCCGTCCGAAGCCACACCAGGTTTCGCGGCACGTCTGGCCATTCGAAGTTTGGGTGCGGCCACGTTCTGGAACGCCATGGTGAGCGCGCTGCGCAGCGTGCGCGCGTCGATCTCGGCCAGCCGCACCGACGTGGCGCCACGCAAGCCCCAAGTGCCCTTCACCGGCGTGAACATCGCGGGCTCGGCCGCGACCAGCATCTGCTGCTCCTCAGGCGTGAGCTTCACCATCCCCCATGCCGCGTCGGGATAGCCGAGCGTGGCGAACACCTTGCCGCCAGCGCGAAAGTCGGCGTGGCCGCCATGCGCACCTTCGACCGCGCCGTCGAACGACAGTGCCAGTTTCGCGAACGCCGCGGGCGTCATTCGGCAGCGACGGCCAGGCCCATCTGCTCGCAGGTCGGCGCCACGTCGGAGACGGTGGCGCGGCGCATATCGCGGGCATAGCGCTGGTCGTCGAACTCCATGCCGCGATGCATGGTGCAGCGGTCGTCCCAGATCACCAGGTCCTTCACGCGCCAGCGGTGCGAGTAGACGAACTGACGCTGGGTGGCGTGCGCCGTGAGCTCGTCGAGCAGCTTTCTCGCCTCGCCATCGGCCATGCCGCGGATCGCGCCGGCGTGGCTTGCGATGTAGAGGCTCATGCGGCCGCTATCCTGCAGGCGACGCACCAGCACCTGAGGCACCGGCCTGAACGCCTCGCGCTCGCTCTCGTCGAAGTCCGTGAATCCGAGCTTGGCGCGTGAGGTCATGATCGAATGCTCGGCGACCAGCCCCGCGATACGCCGCTTGGTGTCCTCGCTTAGCGCATCGTAGGCCGCGCGCAGGTCGGCGAACTCGGTCTGGCCGCCGATCGGCGGGATCGAGCGCGCGTGCAGCATGGAGCAGTAGGCCGGCAGGCGCTTGAACGAGGAATCGGTGTGCCACAGCCGATTGCCGAGATTGTAGAGCCGCTGGCGATCTTCGGTCTTGAGGATGCGATTCCTGGCATCGAGGTTGCCGACATCGGCCAGCTGCTCGTGGAGGCGCAGCTTGTGGTCCTTGCGTGCCTTGAACACGGTCGTCTCGAGGGGCCCGAAGTGACGGGCGAAAGCGAGCTGGCTTTCGTCGCTGAAGTCCTGGTCGGGAATGACCAGCACGGCGTACTTGGTGAAGGCCGCGCGGATGGCGGCAAGATCCTCCGCGGCGAGCGGCTGGCCGAGCGCGACATCGCCCACTTCGGCCGCGAAGTCGGGGGTAATCGGCTGGACGGTGATGGCCACTTGTTCCTCCTCGGTTCACCCGCTGGTTCACCGATCCTTGCTTTGCGGCAATTGGACCACCGAACGGACATTCCTTCAATCGCCGGATAAGATGCCAGCCATGATCGAAAAGCAGGAAGTTCAGGAAATCTTTCCCACGCCGCTCTGGATCGTGGATCTCCAGCCGGCGGCCGCGGCCAGCCTGAACATCAGGCTGAAGGGCGAGATCGAGAAGATCATCGAGCCGCGCCCGAAGATTCCCGCCGGCAGCAACTGGCAGACCCCGCAGGATCTCCACACCCGACCGGCCTTCTCCGATTTCGTGAAGCTGGTCGAGATGGCGGCCCGCGGCGTCACGCGCTTCCTGCAGGTTGATCAATATCCGATGGGCATCACCGGCTGCTGGGCCAACATCAATCCGCCCGGCGCCTACCATCCCATGCATCATCATCCCAACAACTACCTGAGCGGCGTCTACTACGTCGCCATACCGCCGCCGGGCTCGCAGATCATCTTCCAGGATCCGCGCGGCCAAGCCTCGATGATCATGCCCAAGCCGCGTCAGTACACCCGGCTCACGGCCAACGGCGCCAACGCCCAGAGCAAGGAAGGCCGGCTCGTGATCTTCCCGTCCTGGCTGAAGCACACAGTGCCCGCCAACGACGGGCAGAGCGAGCGCATCAGCATCTCGTTCAACCTGATGTTCAAGAACTTCAGCGAGACCATGGCCGCGCCCCTGTGGGACGCGACGGCCGGCAAACAGAACTAACCAGCGACACTCACTGAATGACAGCATTGCCTGCACGTGGGTCGAGCGACTCAAGTGCTGGCATGATCGCGCGGAAGGCCCCTAGATATGGCGTCTCCTGGAGCGCCAAAAGTCGCAACAAAAGAACCCGGGTGCGAAACAACTCAGTGCATTGTCGGCCTGTACTATAATTGTTGACACTGAAACGTACTTTAGTTATCGTACGTCATGCCGATGCTCCAAGGCATCGTCCGTTCTATGCATCGTTCATCCGACCCCTCGGTACGCGCCCGTCCGGTGACGCGGCGCCATCGCGCGCGGTTGCGGGCGTCGTGTTTCGATAGAGCCGGCTACGGTGCTTGGAAATTCGGAAAAACAGCCGAAGCACCACCCCTCATCGTGAGTGCGACAGCCATGCCAATGACAATGAAAGAGATCCTGGCGGATGACGCGGGCCTTACAGACCCTTCTTGCCCATCTCCAGGAACTTTTCCTGGCGCTGCTCGCGCAGCGTGTTGGCGTCGAGATTGCCAAGCTGAGTGAGCGCCTCGCCGACCACCTTGCCGACAAGGTCGATCGTCTCGTCGGGATTACGATGCGCGCCGCCCATCGGCTCGGGGATGACGTCGTCGATCACCTCGAGCTTCTTGAGGTCGGCCGCCGTCACCTTCATGGCCTCGGCGGCGTCCTGTGCATTGGCGTTGGAGCGCCACAGGATCGAGGCGCAGCCCTCGGGTGTGATCACCGAGTAGACCGAATTTTCCAGCATGTAGACTCGGTCGGCCGAGGCGATGGCGAGCGCGCCGCCCGAGCCGCCCTCGCCGATGATCACGCTGACCAGCGGCACGCCGAGCGAGAGACAGGTGTCGATCGAGCTTGCGATGGCTTCGGCCTGCCCGCGCGCTTCGGCATCGAGGCCGGGATAGGCACCCGGCGTGTCGACCAGCGTGACCACGGGGAGATGAAAGCGGTCGGCGAGCTTCATCAGCCGCTGCGCCTTGCGGTAGCCCTCTGGCCGCGGCATGCCGAAATTGTGCTTGATGCGCGAATCGGTGTCGTCGCCCTTCTGCTGGCCGATCACCACCACGCTACGGCCATCGAGCCGCCCGACGCCGCCCACGATGGCGGCGTCCTCGCCGAAGGCGCGGTCGCCCGACAGCGGCATGTAGTCGGTGATCAGCCGATCGATGTAGCTCTGGGCGTGCGGCCGCTCGGCATGGCGCGCCACCTGCACGCGCTGCCACGGCGTGAGCTTGGCATAGGTCGCGCGCAGCTGCTTCTGGACCTTGTCCTGCAGACGCATGACTTCTTCGGCGATGTCGACATCACCCGAGTTCGGCAGATGCCTGAGCTCGGCGATCTTGCTTTCGAGCTCGGCGATCGGCTTCTCGAAGTCGAGATAGGTGGTCATTGATTTTCAGGTGTCGCCCGGCACCGGAATCCTGTCAACCGGCCCGCTTTCGCGACCGGCGCGCCAGCGGGTGCTTGTCCTGGACCAGCGCCCGCAGCTTCTCGTCCAGGACATGGGTGTAGATCTGGGTCGTGGCGATATCCGCATGGCCCAGCATCAATTGCACGCTGCGCAGGTCGGCGCCGCCTTCAAGCAGATGGCTGGCGAAGGCGTGGCGCAGCACGTGCGGCGACACGCGCGCGGGATCGATGCCGGCGGCCAGTGCTGCTTCTTTGAGGAGTTGGGCAAAGCGCTGGCGCGTGAGATGGCCGGTGCGGCCGCGCGACGGAAAGAGATAGCGCGACTTCTCGCCCTCCTCGAGCCGGGCTGCACGCATGTGCAGCCACGAGGCGATTGCCGCGCGCGCCGGATCGGAAAGTGGCACCAGCCGCTCCTTGTTGCCCTTGCCGCGCACCACGAGGACGGTCGGATCGCGTTCGACGGCGACGAGCGGCAGCGTCACCAGCTCCGAGACGCGCAGGCCGGTGGCATAGAGGATCTCCAGCAAGGTCGCCATACGTCCCAGATCGTCGTCGCGGCGGCACGCTTCGATCAGGCGGTCGACTTCTTCGCGGGACAGGACCTTGGGCAGCGGCCGGCCGAGCCGCGGCGAATCGAGAGTGCTCGCCGGATCGTCCTCGCGTATGCGTTCGGCCAGCAGGAAGCGGAAGAACTGGCGCATCACCGACAGCCGCCGCGCCACCGTGCGCGGCGTCATACCGACATAGTCGAGAGATTTCAGGTAAGCGCGCAGTGCATCGGCGCCGGCGTTGGCGGGCTTCTGCTTGCGCCGCGCCAGGAACGCCTCGAGATCCTTAAGGTCGGCGCCATAGGCCGCCGTCGTGTTGCGCGACGCGCCGCGCTCGGCCGACAACATCTCGATGAAGGCCTCGGCCTCGCGCGACAGCGGCGTGGACGGCTTCTTTTTCACCGTCCTAGAGGCCGACCAGCATTACGGCTAACGCGCAAAGCGTTCATTGGGGACCGGGACCTCGAAATGGCGCACCGGCGGATGGGGCTCGAGCACGGCAAGCGCCACCACACCCGCGATCAGCAGGCCGACGACAATCACGACGACCACCGGCCCAAGCTTCAGGGTGGGCACGCTGAATCGATTTCTGGAACGGAACAAGGCCACGGCGCGGGCAACCTACCCCGACCGCCCATCGGGCGGCAATTGCCGGACGGTGCATCGCTTGAAACGGCAGGCGGAATGGGCGACATGCATGCTGCAGGCATGTCATGGACGCCCGTTCACCCCTATCACTGCCGCGCACCGTCGCCCTTGTGGGCCTGATGGGTGCCGGCAAGAGCGCCATTGGCAAGCGCCTGGCGATGCGGCTTGGCCTGCCCTTCGTCGACGCCGACGACGAGATCGAGCGCGCCGCCGGCTGCTCGATCGCCGAGATCTTCGAAAAGTATGGCGAGGCCGACTTCCGCGCCGGCGAGCGCCGGGTGATCTCACGCCTGCTCGACGAGCCGCCCCATGTGCTGTCCACCGGCGGCGGTGCCTATATCGACCCCGACACGCGCGCCCTGATGCGCAGCAAGGCCCTGACGGTCTGGCTGCGTGCCGACCTCGACGTGCTGTACGACCGCGTGAAGAAGCGCGGTCACCGCCCGCTGCTGCGCAACGGCGACCCGAAAGAGGTGCTCGCACGGCTCATGAATCATCGCTATCCGATCTACGCCGAGGCCGACATCGTGGTCGACTCAACGGCCCAGCCCGCCGACCGCACCACCGAGCAGGTGATCGAGGCATTGCGCGCCCACCTTCAGGAAAAGACTCCGGCATGAGCGCGCGCACCATCCGCGTCGATCTCGCCGGCCGCAGCTACGACATCGCGATCGGGCCTGGCCTGATCGACCAGGCCGGTGCGCTCTGCCGGCCGCTGTTGGCCGCGCCTCGAGTCACCATCGTCAGCGACGAGACCGTAGCGCCGCTTTACGGCGCCCGATTGGCCGCCTCGTTCGACAAGGCAGGGATCAAGACCGCCTCGGTCACTGTGCCGGCGGGTGAAGGCAGCAAGGAGTTCTCAGCCTTCGACAGGCTGATGAACGAGCTCCTGGACAAGCGGCCCGATCGCAAGACGACGCTGGTCGCGTTGGGCGGCGGCGTGGTCGGCGATCTCACAGGCTTTGCCGCGGCCGTGCTGCTGCGCGGCGTCGATTTCATCCAAATACCCACCACGCTGCTTGCCCAGGTCGATTCCTCGGTCGGCGGCAAGACCGGCATCAACACGCGCCACGGCAAGAACCTGGTGGGCGCTTTTTACCAGCCGCGGCTGGTGCTGGCCGACACCGACGTGCTCGACACGTTGCCCAAGCGCGAGCTGCTGGCAGGCTACGCCGAGGTCGCGAAGTACGGCCTGATCGACGCTCCGGCGTTCTTTGACTGGTGCGAGGTCAACGGCGCGGCCGTGCTCGCGGGAGACGCAGCCAAGCGCACCTACGCCATCGAGCAGAGCTGCCTTGCCAAGGCCCGTATCGTCGCCGCTGACGAGCGTGAGACCACCGATCTGCGCGCGCTCCTCAACCTTGGCCACACATTCGGCCACGCCCTCGAGGCCGAAACCGGCTTCGGCAGCGAACTTCTGCACGGCGAGGCCGTTGGTACGGGCATGGCGATGGCGTTCGACCTCTCCGCTCGCCTCGGCCTGTGCCCGCCGGCCGACGCCGAGCGCGTGCGCCGCCATCTCGGTTCCGTCGGCCTGCCGATGCGGCTGCGCGCGATCGGCGGCGACAATCGGCGCAAATGGGACGCCGCGCGCCTGATCGACCACATGCGCGGCGACAAGAAGGCCGCCGACGGACGCCTGACGTTCGTCCTGGTGCGTGGCATCGGCAAGGCCTTCGTCAGCCGCGAGGTCGACGAGAAGGCGTTGCGCGGCATGCTCGACGACGCCATCGCCGCCTGAGGCCCGATGGAAGCCGACTTCCACCTCGACCTGCCGATATCGGTGGCCGCACCGATGGTCGTGTTGTGCCTGGCGCTGGGCGCCTACATGTCGGCGGCGGAAACAGCCATCACCGGCACCTCGCGGCCGCGCATGCACCGTCTGGCCCAGCAGGGCAACAAGCGCGCCGCCCTGGTGAACAGTCTGCTCGATCGCAAGGACGAGGCGGTGAGCGCCGTCCTGCTCGGCAACAGCGTCGTCAACATCCTGTCGGCGTCGCTCACCACGGCGGTGTTGACGGCGATCTTCGGTGCAGCCGGCATCGTCTATGCGACCATCGCTGTCGGCGTCATGGTGGTCATCTTCGCCGAGGTGATGCCCAAGACCTGGGCCCTGCTGCGCGCCGATCGCGTGGCGCTGATACTGGCGCCGTCCATCGTCGTCACGCTCGCCATCCTCGGGCCGCTGGCGCGCGCCGTCGCCTGGATCTCGCGCTTCTTCCTGAAGTCGATGGGCATCCCCGTCGCCCTCACTCATGACCACGAGGAGCACGTCGAGGTGCTGCGCGGCGCCATCGAGATGCACGGCACCGGTTTGGGAGGCGACGACGACGCCCCGACCGAGACGGCGATGCTGCGATCGGTGCTCGACCTCGGCGACCGCACGGTGGCCGATGTCATGACCCATCGCGGCAGTGTCGCGCTGATCGATGCCGAGCAGCCGATGGCATCGATCGTGAACCAGGTCCTGGAGGCGCCCTACACCCGCATCCCGGTGCAGCGCGGCGAGCCGGACAACATCGTGGGCGTGGTTCACGCCAAGGACCTCTTCCGCGCCATCAAGGCCGCCGGTGGACCCGAAACGGTCAAGATCGAGGAGGTGATGACGCCGCCCTGGTTCATCCCGGAATCCACGACACTGTTCGACCAGCTGCAGGCCTTCCGCGCCCGCCACGAGCACTTCGCCATCGTCGTCGACGAGTACGGCGCGTTGCGCGGCATCGTCACCCTTGAGGACATCATCGAGGAGATCACGGGCGACATCGAGGACGAGCACGACGCCATCAAGCGCGGCGTGGTGCGGCGCGAGGACGGCAGCCTGATCTGCCAGGGCGACGTGCCGATCCGCGACCTCAACCGCGAGTTCGGCTGGGGCCTGCCCGAGGACGTCGCCATCACCATCGCCGGACTGGTGCTTCACGAGGCGCGGCGCATCCCGGAAGTCGGTCAAATGTATGCATTTTACGGATTCCGCTTCGAAATTCTGAAGCGCGAGGGCACGCGGATCGCCGAGTTGCGCATCGTGCCGCCCGTCGCCATACAGGCCGCCAACGTCTGACGTTTCAGCTGAGAGGATCTGCAATGCCGCTATCGCCACCGGTCGGGCGACAGCTTCTGCATACGCGTCGCGTCACGTGCCAGGGCTTTTTCCGCGAGGACGGGCTGTGGGACATCGAGGGCCACATCACCGATGAGAAGACCTACGAGCATGCCAGCGAATGGCGTGGGCCGCTCAAGCCGGGTGACTTCGTCCATGACATGTCGATCCGGCTCACGATCGACCATCGCTTCGTCATCGTCGATGTCGAGGCGGTGACCGACAAGTCGCCCTACCGGATCTGCGGCAACGTCACGCCCGACTTCAAGAAGCTGATCGGGCTCACCATCGGCGCCGGCTTCCATCGCAAGGTGAAGGAGCGGCTGGGCGGCGTGCATGGCTGCACCCACATCGTCGAGCTGCTGGGGCCGGTGGCGACGACCGCGTTCCAGACCGTGTCGTCGGGCAAGGCGCGCGAGCTCACCCTCGCCCATCGCCACAAGATCGGCAAACCGCCCAAGCCGGTCGATCCCGGCGCGCCCAAGCAGAAGCCCTACGTCGTCGATAATTGCTACGCCTGGGCCTCGGACGGTCCAGTGGTCAGACGCTGGGCGCCGCACTTCTATACCGGCCCCGACGCCGAAGCGGTGCGTGCCGCGGCTGCCGGCAAGGACATCGAGATGGAAGGTTAGGGCCGGGTAGCGTCTTCCGCCGGCGTCAGCGTCGTCAGCGCGAGCGCATGCAGCCCGGCGTCGAACTCTTCCTTGAGGGCGGCATAGACCAGGCGCTGACGTGCGACGCGGTTCTTGCCTTCGAAGGCCGACGACACGATCTCGACACGGAAATGGCTCTCGCCACCGTCGCGCGCGCCGGCGTGGCCTTGATGGCGCGATGATTCATCCTCGATGGCGAGACGCAGAGGCGCGAACTCGCTCCGAAGCTTGTTGTCAATCGCCATAGCGACCTTGCCCATCACTCGCCTCTCTTGCCGCGCCAATCCGTTGAACACATATTAGCCGAATGCCTCGACGGCGAGCCAAACCCTTGACGGCCACGGATGGCGCAGCGCCGCATCAGCGCGTCTGCGAGGCGCCGGGCTGCAAGCTCGCCGGCGACTATCGCGCGCCGCGCGCCCGCGATCGCTTGAACGAATATCGCTGGTTCTGTCTCGAGCACGTGCGCGACTACAACAAGAAGTGGGATTATTTTGCCGGCCTCGGCGCCGAGCAGATCGAGGCCCACATCCGCGCCGACACGACATGGCGGCGGCCGGTCTGGCCGCTGGGCGCTCGCCGAAGCAACGGCCCATACGTCCACATTCATGACCCGTTCGACCTGGCTGACGATGCCGGCCTGGCTGAGCGCCCGCAGCCCAAGTTCGATGGCAGCGAGCAACTGACCCCTGCCGAGCGTAGTGCCCTGGATATCCTTGAACTTTCGTGGCCCTCGACCCGGGCTGACGTGAAATCTCGTTACAAGGAGTTGGTCAAGATCCACCATCCCGACGCCAACGGCGGCGCGCGCGAGGCGGAGGAAAAGCTCAAGCAAATCAATGCCGCCTATTCCACTCTGCGGGCATCAGAGCACCTGCCCGCCGAGTGATTAGCCCTGTTCAGGGCAGCCACGGCAATTGGTCGCTTGCGGTGCACAATACGGCCTGCGACACTTGTTTTTAGCCCGCAATTTGGCGGGCTTTGTTTTGTAGGACATGTGATGGCCTCTACGACGACCGCGGCCCGGCAGAACGTCTCGGGCATGCCGGATATCAAGGTTTCAGCCCGTCAGGTTTTCGGCATCGACACGGACATGGAAGTCCCGGCCTTCAGCCAGGCGACCGAGCACGTCCCCGAGGTCGATGACGCCTACCTCTTCGATCACGACACGACGATGGCGATCCTCGCCGGCTTCGCGCACAACCGACGTGTGATGGTCCAGGGCTATCACGGCACCGGCAAGTCGACCCACATCGAGCAGGTGGCAGCCCGCCTCAACTGGCCCTGCCTGCGCGTCAACCTCGACAGCCACATCAGCCGTATCGACCTGATCGGCAAGGATGCGATCGTGCTGCGCGACGGCAAGCAGGTGACCGAGTTCCGCGAAGGCATCCTGCCGTGGGCGCTGCAGAACCCGACGGCGCTGGTGTTCGACGAGTACGATGCCGGCCGCGCCGACGTCATGTTCGTGATCCAGCGCGTGCTCGAGGTCGACGGCAAGCTCACCCTGCTCGACCAGAACAAGGTGATCCGCCCTCACCCGGCGTTCCGCCTGTTCTCGACGGCGAACACGGTGGGCCTCGGCGACACGACCGGCCTCTATCACGGCACGCAGCAGATCAACCAGGGTCAGATGGACCGCTGGTCGATCGTGACGACGCTGAACTACCTGCCGCACGACCAGGAAGTGAACATCGTGCTGGCCAAGACGCCCACGTTCGATACGGACGACGGTCGCAAGACCATCTCCGCCATGGTGGCGCTGGCCGACCTGACGCGCGCCGGCTTCATCGCCGGCGACATCTCGACCGTCATGTCGCCGCGTACCGTGATGACCTGGGCCGAGAACGCGCGCATCTTCAACGGCGACGTCGGCTTTGCCTTCCGTCTCACCTTCCTCAACAAGTGCGACGAGGTCGAGCGCAGCACGCTCGCCGAGTACTACCAGCGCTGCTTCGGCAAGGAATTGCCGCCGTCGAGCGGCAAGGGCGGCAAGCTGCACTAAGAGGCCGTAGTAGATGGCCAAGGATACAACGCCGATCGAGGAATTCCGGCGCGTCACCGCCACCACCATGCGGGCGGTGTCACGCAAGGAAGTGAACGTCTCCTTCGTGCCCGATGGCGGCTCGCTGCTGGGCAGCGAGGCGCGCATCACCGTGCCCGCCCGCGACCTGCCGGTCGAGGACGTCAGCCGCGTGCGCGGCGAGGCCGATTCGATGGCGCTGAAGCTGCGCCATCACGACCGCAAGACCCACCTGCGCCGCGTCCCCCGGGGCGAGACCGCACGGGCGATCTTCGAGGCCGTCGAGCAGGTTCGCGTCGAGGCACTGGGCGCCCGCCGCATGACCGGCGTCGCCGACAACCTCTCCGCGCTCTACCGCCAGCGCTCCGACCAGCGCGGCCATGCCCGCATCAAGTCCAAGGACGACGCGCCGATCGCCGACGTGATCGGCCTGATCGCCCGCGAGCAACTGCTCGGGGCCGCACCCCCTGACGCCGCCAAGGCGATGGTCGACATGTGGCGCGCCGACGTCGAGGCCGCCGCCGGTCGCGACTTCCAGAAGCTGCGTGAGACCCTGGGCAACCAGGAGTCCTTTGCACGCGCCGCCCGCCAGCTGATCCGCGACCTCAAGCTCGGCGATGAATCGGCCGACCTGCAGGACGAGGACGACCAGGAATCGCAGGACCAGGAGAACGCCGACGGCCAGTCCAACGAGACCGGCGACGACCAGAGCGATTCCAGCGAGACCCACGGCTACGGCGCCCAGGGCGAGGAGACCGAGGACGCCTCCGAGCAGGAGGACGCGTCGGAGACCGTCGCCGACCAGGCCCAGACCGAGATGCAGATGGGCTCGGGCGACGAGGAGGAGCCGGGCCGTGCCGAGCGTCCGTGGCTGCCGCCGGGTGCGCTCTCCAACGAGCCGCTGGGCCAGCAGTATCACGCCTACACGGTGAAGTTCGACGAGGTCGTCGAGGCCGACCAGCTGTGCGACGCCGAGGAGCTCGGCCGTCTGCGCAACCATCTCGACCAGCAGCTGAGCCACCTGCAGGGCGTGATCGGCAAGCTCGCCAATCGCCTGCAGCGCCGCCTGATGGCGCAGCAGAACCGTTCGTGGGATTTCGACCTCGACGAGGGCACGCTCGATGCGGCGCGACTCGCCCGCATCGTCGCCAATCCCATGCACGCCCTCTCCTTCAAGAAGGAGAAGGAGACAAACTTCCGCGACACCGTGGTGTCGCTGCTGATCGACAACTCGGGCTCGATGCGCGGGCGGCCGATCACGGTCGCGGCGATGAGCGCCGACATTCTCGCCCGCACGCTCGAGCGCTGCGGCGTCAAGGTCGAGATCCTGGGCTTCACGACGCGAGCCTGGAAGGGCGGCCAGAGCCGCGAGCAGTGGCTGGCCGCCGGCAAGCCCGCCAACCCGGGCCGCCTCAACGATCTCCGGCACATCATCTACAAGCCGGCCGACGCGCCGTGGCGGCGCGCCCGCAAGAGCCTGGGCCTGATGCTGCGCGAGGGCATCCTCAAGGAGAACATCGACGGCGAGGCGCTTCTGTGGGCGCACAACCGCCTGCTGCCGCGCACCGAGGAACGCAAGATCCTGATGGTGATCTCGGACGGCGCGCCGGTCGATGATTCGACGCTGTCGGTCAATCCGGGCAACTACCTCGAGCGCCATCTGCGCGATGTCATCGACTGGATCGAGACTCGCTCGCCGATCGAGCTGATCGCGATCGGCATCGGCCACGACGTCACGCGCTACTACCGGCGCGCCGTCACCATCGTCGACGCCGACCAGCTGGGCGGCACGATGATGGAGCAGCTCGCCTCGCTGTTCGACGAGGAGGACACCAAGACCGCGCGCGCAGCCCGCGGCCAGCGGACGGCCTCCCGCAGCGGTGCCAAGACGCCCGGCGGCAAGACGGGGCGGCGCGCCGCCTGATCGTGGCCGCGCCCACCTTGCGTACCGTCCTCCGCACCCTCTTCGTCATCTGCCTTCTGGCGACCGCCTGCACCGGGGCGTCGCCGCCGGCGGCGGTCGCTCAGGAACAGCCGCTCGAGATCCGGAGCTCCTCGCAGCCGTTCAAGATCGACGATCCGTCGGCCAAGACGATCGGCAAGCTCGTCTGGCGCGGCGGCATCATGATGACGGCCAACTCGCCCAATTTCGGCGGCTGGTCGGATCTGCACGTCTCGCCCGACGGCAAGCAGCTGACCTCGATCTCCGACGAAGGTGCCTGGCTCACCGCTAATATCGAATACGACGGCGAGGCGAACCTTGCCGGTCTCAGCAACGCGCGCATCGGCCAGCTGCACGGTCTCGATGGCCGACTGATCGCGAGCAAGGCCGAGGCCGACGCCGAGGCGATGGCGCAGCTGCCCGACGGTTCATGGCTCGTGGCCTTCGAGCGCAACCACCGGATCTGGCGCTATTCGACGCTGACGGCGACGCCGGTGCCATTCGAGGGGCCGGCCGACATTGGCCGCCAACCCTCCAACGGCGGCATCGAGGCGATGACGGCGCTGGGCGATGGCCGGGTGATTGCGATCAGCGAGGAATACAGCCTGCGGCCTGATACGGTGGTGGGCTGGATCGGCACGCCGGGAGCCGGCGGGCGCTACCAATGGACCTCGTTCAGCTACGCCACCATTCCCGATTTCCGGCCGACAGCGATCGCCCGGATGCCCGACGGCTCGTACGCCGTGCTCGAGCGCGCCTTCGATTTCGCCCGGGGCGTGCGCGTTCGCGTCATGCGTTTCCCTGCCAGCCAGCTCGTCGCCGGCGGCACGGTGCAGGCCGAGGAGCTCGCGCGCCTTGCCTCGCCCTATGCGGTGGACAATCTCGAAGGGCTGGCGGTGACCAAGGGCATGCGCGGCGAGACGCTGCTCTGGCTGATCTCGGACGACAATTTCAATCCGCTCCAGCGCAACATCCTGCTGCTGTTCGAGCTCAAGCAATAAAAAAGGCCGCTTACGCGGCCTTTTTCGCATCCTTCTTGGCCTTTGCCGCGACCACGCGGCGCTTCAGCACCTTCATCTCGGGGCTGAGCTTGCTGTCGTTGGTGCCCAGCAGATAGGCGTCGATGCCGCCATTGTGCTCGATGGTCTTCATGCCACGCGGCGTCAGGCGCAGGCGCACGGTGTGGCCGAGCGCATCCGACAGGACCGAGCCGACCTGCAGGTTGGACATGAACCGGCGCCGGGTCTTGTTGTTGGCGTGGCTCACATTGTTGCCGTATTGCACGGACTTGCCCGACAGGGCGCAACGACGAGGCATGGCGATTTCCGCTAAAAAACGATCCCGCCGGAAGGCGGGAAGGCCGGCTTTTTAAGGGCCTGGGGGTGGCCCGTCAAGCGAACCAATCGACCACCCGCTCAGTGATATCCTCGACCTGATCCTCCGGAACGACCCGTCCGCGGGCCGAGATTCCCGCCTGATGCACGGTTTCGGGGTCGCCCGAGACCAGGGGGTGCCACCAGTAAAGGTCCTGCTTGAAATAGACCAGCCGGTAGCCGCAGGTCTTGGGCAGCCAGTCCATCTTGGCCACCACACTTGGGGTGAGCTGGATGCAGTCCGGCACGATCTTCTTGCGGTTCTTGTAGTCCCGGCACCGCGCCGTCTTGGGGTCCAGGAGCTTGCAGCACGTGTCCGTCTGGGCGAGTTCGCCGGTACCCTCGTATTCGAGCTTGTTGACGCAGCACATGCCGCAGCCGTCGCACAGGGATTCCCATTCCTGCTTGGTCATCTGGGCCAGGGTCTTGCGCTTCCAGAAGGGCAGTTCCTGCTGCTGGGCGGCGGCACGGCGGGCACGGCGGACGAACGACTTAGCGGCCATGGAATGCCTCTAGCATACGACGGGCCGCGGCGGCGGGGGTTGCGCGGCCGGTCTCGACCTCACGCTCGAGGCCCGTCACCAGCTTCTTCACTCCCGGGTGCTTACGCAACTCGGTCAGCAGGGTTTCCCCCACCTCGTTCCACATCCACGCCCGGGCCTGCTCGGCGCGCCGGCGGGCGATCCCCTTCTCGCCGACATCCTTGGTGAACCGCCCAACGATCTCCCACACCTCGGCCACGCCATCGCCGGTCAGCGCCGAGGCCGTCGTTACCTCGGGCGTCCAGCCGGCGGTGGGCGAGCGCAACATGCGCAACGCATGCTGATAATCGGCGGCCGAACGCTTGGCCGTGGCCAGAAGATCGCCGTCGGCCTTGTTGACCACGATCAGGTCGGCAAGCTCGATGACGCCGCGCTTGATGCCCTGCAGGTCATCGCCGCCCGCCGGCAGCAGCAGCACGATGAACATGTCGACCATGTCGGCAACGGCAGTCTCCGACTGGCCGACGCCCACCGTCTCGACGATGACCGTGTCGAAGCCTGCCGCTTCGACCAGCAGCATCGTCTCGCGCGTGCGCCGCGCCACGCCGCCCAGCGTCGCACCCGCAGGCGAGGGCCGGATGAAGGCGGCGTCGCGCCGCGACAGCTCCTCCATGCGCGTCTTGTCGCCCAGGATCGAGCCGCCGCCGCGCTTGGACGACGGATCGATGGCGAGCACGGCAAGCGAACGGCCGCGCTCGAGCAGCGACAACCCGAAGCGCTCGATGAAGGTCGACTTGCCGACGCCCGGCACGCCGGTGATGCCAAGCCGCACCGACTTGCCCGTATGAGGCAGCACCGAGGAGAGCAGCGCATCGGCGCGCTCGCGATGATCGGCGCGCGTCGATTCGATCAGGGTGATGGACTGCGCCAGCGCGCGTCGGTCGCCGGCCAGCAGCGGCGCAAGCAGCGGGTCGCCTTTCATGCTGCGGCAGACTTATCAGCGGCGCCGGTGGAACGCCAGCAAGGCGGCCGCGCCGGCGATCGAGTAGAACACCGCCAGCGTCCAGCCCAACCCGGCATCGCCGAACGTATCCATCGCGCCGCCAGCCAGCGGCCGGCCGACCAGGCCACCCAGGATGTAGAGCATGCTGTAGGCGGTGTTGGCGCGGGCGATGTCGCCGCCGGCGATGCGCTGGCCGAGGAGCGCAAGGCCGACGGGATAGATCGAGAACGAGAGCCCGCCCCACAGGGCGATCACGGCGATGATCACCAACGACTGGGCCGAGACGATCGACAGCAGCACGACAAGCACGGTGCTCGCGAGGGCGCAGCCCGCCAGCACGGCGCGCCGGTCGAAATGGTCGGCCATCCAGCCGATCGGCCATTGCAGGACGACGTTGCCGATGACGAAAGTCGAGAGCCACAGAGCGCCGGTCTCGGCCGCCACGCCGGCGCCGACGGCGTATACCGGCAGGAAGCTGAAGGCGACCTGCTCGCCCAGCCCGCAGCAGAAGCCCGCCAGCATGGCAAGCGGCGCCACGAATACGACCTGCAGGTATCCGCTGTCCTCAGCATGCTCGATCTTCGGCGCGCTCCGCCAGTAAGGCAGCAGCGGCACCGCGACCAGCAGCGCCAGGACGGCGCAGGTGATGAACGGCCGCGGTCCATAAACGCCGACGACCTGCAGCAGGAACGGCCCCAGGGCGATGCCGAGTGCCACCAGCATGGAGTACGTCGCCATGACGCGGCCGCGGCGCCTCTCCTCGACGACCAAGTTCATCCAGATCTCGCTCACCACCCACGGCACCCCGCCCATGACGCCGTGCAGGAAGGTGAGGATGAACCAGACAACGATGTTGTCGGTTAGCGTATAGGCGACGGTGAGCGCCGCGCCAGCGGCGACGGCACCGACGATGAACGGCACCGCGCCCCACCGCGCCGCGAGCCGCGGGATGTGGGTCGCCGTCGCCAGCATGCCGATTCCCCAGGCAGCGGCGACAATGCCGATGGTGAGCTTGTCATGGCCGTGGCGCTCCAGCGCCAGCGGCACCAGCGGCAGGGCGACGCCCACCTGCAGCCCGATCGCCGCACAGGCGGCGAAGACGGGCAGCAAGGTACGCCAGGGACTGGCGGCAACGGCTGGGCTAGTCGGCGACACGCAGATGACCCTCGGTCCGGAACGAGGGCGGCTCCTCTTCCTCGACCTGGCGCTCGGCCTCGGCGGCCGCTTCCTGCTGGCGGCGCCACATGTCGGCATAGAGGCCGTTGCGCGCCAGCAGATCTGCGTGGCGGCCGCGCTCGGCGACGCGGCCACGATCGAGCACGACGATCTCGTCGGCATGGATGATGGTCGAGAGCCGATGGGCGATCACCAGCGTGGTGCGGCCGCGGCTCACCTCTTCCAGCGAGCGCTGGATCTCCTGCTCGGTGCGCGTGTCGAGCGCGCTGGTCGCCTCGTCGAACAGGAGGATGCTGGGGTTCTTCAGGATGGTGCGGGCGATCGCCACCCGTTGCTTCTCGCCACCCGACAGTTTCAGGCCACGCTCTCCAACCGTGGAGTCATAGCCCTGCGGCAGGGCCATGATGAAGTCGTGGATGCGCGCGAGCCGCGCCGCCTGCTCGACCTCCTCGCGCGTCGCGGCGGGCCGGCCGTAGCAGATGTTGTAGTGGATCGAGTCGTTGAACAGCACCGTGTCCTGCGGCACCACGCCGATCGCGGCGCGCAGGCTCGCCTGGGTGACATCGCGGATGTCCTGGCCGTCGATCCTGACGCTGCCCGAGGCGACATCGTAGAAGCGGAACAGGATGCGCGAGACGGTCGACTTGCCGGCGCCGCTCGAGCCCACGATCGCCACCGTATCGCCCGGGGCGACGCGAAAGCTCACGTCATGCAGGATCGGCCGAGCCTTCTCGTAGTGGAAGTCGACATGGTCGAACACGATCTCGCCGCCCGCCACCTGGAGCGCCGCCGCGCCCGGCTTGTCGGCGATCTCGGCCCTGACGTCGAGCAGGCCGAACATGTTCTCCATGTTGACCAGCGCGTTCCTGATCTCGCGGTAGGCGAAGCCCAGCATGTTGAGTGGCTGGTAGAGCTGGATCAGGAAGGCATTGACCGCCACGAAGTCGCCGATGGTCATGGTGCCGGCCTTGACCCCGAACCCCGCCATGGCCATGACTGCCATCAGGCCGGCGGAGATGATGGCGCCCTGGCCGACGTTCAACATCGACAGCGTGCGGCTGGAGCGGATGGCGGCGATCTCGTAGCGGCGTCGGCCGACGTCGAAGCGACGCGCCTCGTGGGCCTCGTTGCCGAAGTACTTCACCGTCTCGTAGTTCAGGAGGCTGTCGATTGCCTTGGCGTTGGCCTCGGTGTCGGCGTCGTTCATGCGGCGCACGTACTTGATGCGCCACTCCGACAGGATCACCGAGAACACGATGTAGCCGCCGACGGCAGCCAGGGTCACCGCGGAGAAGCGCCAGTCATAGAGGTTCCACAGCACCACGCCGACCAGGCAGATCTCGAATAGCGTCGGCAGGATGTTGAAGGTGGTGAAGCGGATCAGGAACTCCATGCCGTTGGTGCCGCGTTCGATGACGCGGCTCAGCCCGCCGGTCTGGCGCTCGAGGTGATAGCGCAGCGACAGGGCATGGAGATGGTCGAACACCTTGAGCGCGATGTTGCGGATGGCGCGCTGGGAGACCGGCGCGAAGATGGCATCGCGCAGCTCGCCCAGGGTCTGCGCCAGGATGCGGGCCACGCCATAGGCCAGGATCAGCACCATCGGCACGGCGATCGCCTGGGTCGTCGGCTCACCCAGGGCGTCGACGGCATGCTTGTAGAGCACCGGCACGTAGACGTTGGTGACCTTGGCCGCGATCAAGAGGCCCATTGCCACGACCACGCGTGTGCGCAGGCCCGGCTCCCCCTTCGGCCACAAATACAGACCGACGACCTTCAAGACGGCCCAGGTACGCGCCAGGCCGAGCTTGGGAACGCCGTCTTTCACGGGGGGTGACATGGGTGCAAATTGCCTTATTTGGCGTGCAAGCGGGTGGCGTGAAGCGCGACGGCCTTCTATCGTGACCCTGCGGCCGAAGTAAGCCCCCGTTGGGAAGGGAATTCATGAGATTTCGTAGGGCCCTCGTTGTGTTGGCCGCCATCCTGTCACCGCTTGCCATCGCCGCAGCTCAGGACGCCCGCAAAGTCGAGATCTCCTACGAGATAACCTTCGCTGGCATTTCCGGCTTCCGAATCGACCTGGTCGCCCGCTTCAACGGCTCGACCTACGACGTCGAGAGCAGCACCTTCAAGGAAGGCATGCTGAAGGCCGTGACCATGAACTACTTCGGCCGCAACCGGGCGTGGGGCGGCTTCTCGCCCCTGGGCGCGCAGCCGACTGCGGGCTCGCTGTCGATCAACGTTGACGGCAAGCCGCGCACCTGGCTGGCACAGTACGGCGCCGCGGGCTTCCTGCAGGAGCAGCACAACCCGGCCTGGAAGCCGACACCGCAGCAGACGATCCCCGATGCCGATCGCCAGGGCTCGCTCGATCCGCTGTCGGCGGCACTCAGCGTCGGCCTGGCGGGCGATGCCGCCTGCGACAAGACCGTGCGCAGCAACGACGGCAAGCGGCGCATCGACATCCTGTTCCGCAAGCTCGGCATGGAGCCCGCCGCCTCGACCGGCATCGCCGGCGCGGTCGGCGACGTGCTGGTCTGCGAGATCTACACCAAGCGCGTTTCCGGCGAGTTCGACGAGGCGCCCAAGGAAGCCGAGACCGAGCGCGAGCGGCCGATCAAGATCTGGCTGGCACGCTTCGACAACACCCAGATCCGCTATCCCGGCAAGCTCGAGGCTAACACCTTCTTCGCCACCATCCGCGGCCGCGTGCTGTCGTTCCGCGAAGGCCCGCTGAGCGACGAGGAAGCCCGCAGCATGCGGCGCTAGCGCGTCGGCTCTTGTTACTTGCGGACGGTGACGTCGAGATAATCGCGACCGTCGGTCTTGGCGAATTCGTGGAGAGATCGGGCAATCGAAGCGATCGGCTGCCACGTCCGCTCCTCATCCTGGTCGCCCGCAGAGATGCTGCCCTCCTGAAAATGTTCGCTGAGGAAGCTGATCAGGGCGCCGATGTCGCCGCCCATGCGGCGCATCGAGTAGGGCCAGAACTCCAGGGACAACAGGCTCGCCTGCGACAGCGTCTTTTGCCCGCCGGAGAAGACGAAGGGTTCCGCTCCCTGCACATCGATCTTGGCAGCGAGCGGCCGGGTGAAGTCGCTCAGCACATCATCGAGACGCTTCGCCGGAATCGAGATCTTCTTCCGGCCTTGCTCGTCAAGCTCACCCGCGACATCGACCAGGCTGATGCGATGGTCGCCCGAGTGACGTTCCGCGATCTCGAAGGGCAAGGTCGCATTGCGGTCGTACAGAGCAAAATTCAGGAGCCTGACATTGCCGGCCCGGCAGTTCAGGAACACGTTCTCCGAGAGAAAGCGGAAGTTCGTCGGTTCCGGCTCGAACGCATAGCACGCGACCTGCGGATTCTGGGCGATGGGGATAACCGTCAGGCCGATGTTGGCTCCGATATCGAGATAGGTTCCGCCACGCTCGGCGAACAGTCTCTTGAACAATGAAGATTCCCGCGGAGACCAGACGCCATCCCGCGCATATTTCGCCAGGCCGGCATCGTCATCGAGGGCGCCGCGAATGGCGCCGGCGTCTCCTTCGGCAACGAATCCCGTCATCCCGACCGTCCGTGCAATGTTTCCCGCGGCCTCGAAGTCACCGATGTTGTTGGCGAGGTCGTGCAATATGACTCGCCTGGCCCTCAGTGGAAGTGCACGCACGCTCTGGACCAGCAGGGCCTTGGCCAATGCTTTCATCATTCCCCCTCAGATACCGGTGAGCAGCCGCGTCAATGTAACGGCTGATCTTCGCGACGGGCCCGCGGTAGGCGTGATCAATTTGTGAATGCGAACCGGCTTACGAGATGCCCGGTTCGCGAGGCGCCGCCTCTACGCTGCGCGTTTCTGTCCGCGCTGGCGCAGGATCGAGAGGATCTCGGCCGCCGCGGCCGGGATGTTGGTGCCGGGGCCGTAGATTGCGGCGACGCCCGCGTTCTTCAGGAAGTCGTAGTCCTGGGCGGGAATGACGCCGCCGACCACGACCAGCACGTCCGAGCCGCCTTGCCTGGCGAGCTCCTCGATGAGCTGGGGCACGAGGGTCTTGTGGCCAGCAGCCTGGCTCGACACGCCGATCACGTGAACGTCGTTCTCGATCGCCGCGCGCGCGGCTTCGGCCGGCGTCTGGAACAGCGGCCCGATATCGACGTCGAAGCCCAGATCGGCGAAGGCCGTGGCGATCACCTTGGCGCCGCGGTCATGCCCGTCCTGGCCCATCTTCACGACCATGAGTCGCGGCCGGCGACCCTCGTCCTCGGCGAACGAGGCGATCTCGGTGCGGATGCGTTCCAGGCCGGCATCGCCCTCCCACTCGCCGGCATACACGCCGGAGATCGAGCGGATGGTGGCCTGGTAGCGGCCGTAGACGCCTTCGAGCGCCGAGGAGATCTCGCCCACCGTGGCGCGCGCCCGCGTCGCCTCGATCGACAGCGTCAGGAGGTTGCCGGTGCCATTGCGCGCGGCATTGCCCAGCGCCTTCAGGGTGGCGACGCACTTCGCCTCGTCGCGGCTGGTGCGGATCTTGCGCAGGCGCGCCACCTGCGATTCCCGCACCTTGTCGTTGTCGACATCGAGGATCTCGATGGCGGGCTCTTCCTTGAGCTGGAACTTGTTGACGCCGACCACGACCTCCTCGCCGCGATCGATGCGCGCCTGCTTGCGGGCCGCCGCCTCCTCGATGCGCAGCTTCGGCATGCCGGCTTCGACCGCCTTGGTCATGCCGCCGAGCGCCTCGACCTCGGCGATCAGCTTGCGCGCCTCGACAATCAGGCTCGAGGTCAGGGCCTCGACGTAGTAGCTGCCGGCCAGCGGGTCGACCACCTTGGTGACGCCGGTCTCGTGCTGGAGGATCAGCTGGGTGTTGCGGGCGATGCGGGCCGACGCCACGGTCGGCAGCGCGATCGCCTCGTCGAACGAGTTGGTGTGCAGCGATTGCGTGCCGCCCAGCACCGCTGCCATCGCCTCGTAGGCGGTGCGGATGATGTTGTTGTAGGGGTCCTTCTCGGTCAGCGACACGCCCGAGGTCTGGCAGTGCGTGCGCAGCGACAGCGAATCGGCCTTCTTGGGCTCGAACGGCTTTATAAGCTCGGCCCACAGGTAGCGCGCGGCGCGAAGCTTCGCCGCCTCCATGAAGAAGTTCATGCCGATGCAGAAGAAGAACGAGAGGCGCGGCGCGAAGGCGTCGATGTCGAGACCCTTGGCCTTGGCGGCGCGCACGTATTCCAAACCGTCCGCCAGCGTGAAGGCGAGCTCCTGCACCAGCGTCGCCCCCGCCTCCTGCATGTGATAGCCGGAGATCGAGATCGAGTTGAACTTGGGCATGTACTGCGCGGTATGCTCGATGATGTCGGCCACGATGCGCATGGAGGGGCCGGGCGGGTAGATATAGGTGTTCCGGACCATGAACTCCTTGAGGATGTCGTTCTGGATGGTCCCCGAGAGCTTGTCCTGCGGCACGCCCTGCTCTTCCGCCGCCACGATGTAGCCCGCCAGCACCGGCAGTACCGCGCCGTTCATGGTCATGCTGACGCTCATCTTGTCGAGCGGGATGCCGTCGAACAGGATCTTCATGTCCTCGACGGAATCGATCGCCACACCGGCCTTGCCGACGTCGCCGACGACGCGCGGATGGTCCGAGTCGTAGCCGCGGTGGGTGGCGAGATCGAATGCCACCGACAGCCCCATCTGGCCGGCCGCGAGATTGGCGCGATAGAACTTGTTGCTCTCCTCGGCGGTCGAGAAGCCCGCGTACTGGCGCACCGTCCAAGGACGGCCGGCGTACATGGTGGCCTTGGGCCCGCGGGTGAAGGGTGGGAAGCCCGGGAGGGAACCCACTGATTCGAGGTTTTCCAGGTCGGCCGCGGTGTAGAGTGGCTTCACCGCGATGCCCTCGGGCGTCATCCAGTCAAGCGACGACAAGGGCTTGTCGCGTAGCTCCTTGGCCGCGAGCTTCTCCCAGTCGGCCGGGGTCTTCTTCGGAAAGTCAGCCATACCCACAATGTACTGCGGATTATGGGGCGAACAAGGGTACCTCACCCTGAGGAGCGAGCCTTCGGCCGCTCCTCAGGGTGAGGTGGTCGGTGCGCCGACGTTTCGTGGGATGGACCTATTCGTTCGCCAATATCGTGTTTCGCACCAAAGGATAGATCTGGCCGGCCCAGCGACGGCCGCTGAACACGCCGTAGTGGCCGACACCGGCCTGCATGTAGTGCTTCTTGCGATAGGGCCGCAGGCTGGTGCAGAGGTCGTGCGCGGCCACCGTCTGGCCGATCGAGCAGATGTCGTCGCGCTCGCCTTCGATGGTGAAGAGGGCGGTGCGGCGGATCGCCTTGGGGTGCACGCGGCGGTCCCTCCAGTCGAGCTCCCCCTTCGCCAGACGATACTCCTGGAACACCCACTGCACGGTTTCGAGGTAAAACTCCGCCGTCATGTCGAGCACGGCGAAGTACTCGTCGTAGAAATCCTTGATGGTCTTGGCTTCGGCGTGTTCGCCCTTGGCCATCGCCTTGAAGAGATCGACCTGTGCCTTGATGTGGCGCTCGGCGTTCATGCTCATGAAAGCGGTGAGCTGCAGGAAGCCGGGATAAACGCGCCGCATGCCGCCGGGATAGCGCAAGGGCACGCGCGCGATCAGATTGCTCTCGAACCAGCTGATCGGCCGCCCCGTTGCGAGCTCGTTGACCTTCGTGGGATTGACGCGCGTGTCGATCGGACCCGCCATCAGGGTGAGCGACAGAGGCTGGCAGGGATCGTCGTCCTCGGCCATGAGCGCGGCGGCGGCCAAAGCCTGCACACAGGGCTGGCAGACCGCCACGACATGCGCGCCTGGCCCCATGGCGCGCAGGAACCAGATCAGGTGCTCGACATACTCGTCGAAGCCGAAGCGTCCGTGCCAGAGGCCGACATCGCGCGCATTGGCCCAGTCGGTGATGTGCACGTCATGCTCCGGTAGCAGCACACGCACCGTGTCGCGCAGCAGGGTCGCGAAATGCCCGGAGAGCGGCGCCACCAACAGGACGCGCGGCTGCGCCGGCACGCCCTCCTTGGCGAAGCGCAGCAGCGTGCCGAACGGCGTGGCGAAGATCTCCTCCTCGCGTACCGGTACGACGCGATTGCCGACCCTAACCTCCTCGATGCCGAAGGCCGGGCGGCGATGGGTCAGCCGGGCCCGGCTCACCATCTCGCAGAGGGCGCCGGCGGCCCGCCAGGTCTCCATATCGCCGCCGCCCGACAGGGCCTGCCCGGTCGCCGTTGCCCAGACCCGCATCGGTAACATTAGGTCGGCCGCGGTCTGGTACACTGAATAGAGCATGGGCGAATAACGGCTCAGAACTTGCATCCTCAACACCATGGCCGAGGCTTCACTAACCGTCAGTAGCAAGAACTATTCCTCTTGGTCGCTGCGCGGCTTCCTGCTGTGCCGCCTGGCCGGGCTGGATTTCGCCGAGAAAGTCGCCCCGATCGACGACCCGGCCACCCGAGCCGAGCTGCTGCTGCTGTCGCCATCCTTCCTTGTACCCTGCCTGGAACACGGCAAGGTTAAGGTCTGGGACACGCTGGCAATCGCGGAATATCTGAACGAGATCAAGCCGGAGGCAGGCCTCCTGCCAAAGGACCCGGTCGCCCGCGCCCATTGCCGGGCGGTGTGCGGCGAGATGCATTCAGGGTTCGCCAACCTGCGGTCGGCGCTGCCGATGAACCTCAAGGTGCGCCACCAGGGGTTCAAGGTATGGGCCGGCGCCCAGGCCGACATCGACCGGGTGACGGCGATCTGGCGCGAGTGCCTGCAGCGTTATGGCGGGCCCTATCTCTTCGGCAAGGCGCCGACCATGGCCGACGCCATGTACGCCCCGGTATGCTCGCGCTTTGCCACCTATGACGTGAAGCTCGACGCGGCGTCAGCGGGCTATCGCGACCTGATGCTGAAGTTTCCGGCCATGCTGGAATGGACCTTGGCCGCCCGGGCCGAGCCGGAGGAAGTCGAGGAGCTCGACGTCGAGTTCTAGGTGTACGGCCCCCTATAGTGTGCGAAAAAGCACTCACCGGCAGGCACCACACTGGTAAATGGGGCCAGTCTGCCGTTCACAGGGGGATGCACATGGGGAAGACACTACTGAGAGCGCTCGCGCTCCTGCTAGGAGTGTCGCTGTTCGCGACGATTGAAGCGCACGCACAGAACGGCCTCGAGCGCTTCGAGAAGGACATCAAGCCGCAACTCGAGTTCAAGTCGCTCACTTACGGCAAGGCCGCGCCACTCGGCGACAAAGGCTTCGTGCTGAACGACGTCGTCGCCGTCGTGCCGGCCACGGCCACGGGCAGCAAGGACAGCACGATCAAGATCGACAAGGTCACGGTCGAGCAGATCGACTTCGACCGGTTGAAGGATGCCGGCAAGAAGGACGACATCCCGCTGTTCGCCAAGATGAAGATCGAGGGCATGACCGGCGACGATGACCTCAACGGCATGTTCGACAGCTTCGGTATCCCCAGGGCGCCGGCCGACCTGGCGCTGGACTATCGGCTCGATCCGGCCTCCAAGGTGCTGACGCTCTCCAACCTCGAGCTCAGCCTGCGCGGCCAGGGTTCCCTGGCGCTCAGCCTGATCCTCGAGGGCGTAAGCGACAAGGCGAGCGAGGCAACCGGCGCCAAGGACAATTCGCGCCTGCGCTCCGCCACGCTGGTGTACGACGACAAGGGACTGCTCGCCCAGCTCCTGCCTGCCGTCGCCAAGCAGCAGGGCACCTCGGCCGACGCGATGGTGGCCATGGTCGCCGCACCCGTCGGCATCTTTGCCACCGGCAAGGCGCCCGACACCGTGAAGGCCCTGGATGCGCTGCTGTCCTTCGTCGGCGACTGGAAGAAGCCGCAAGGGCCGATCAAGATCTCAGTCACGCCCTCCAAGAGCGCGTCGATGGCCGACCTCGACAAGCTCGACCAGCCCAACGCGCTGAGCGAGATCTTCGGCCTCAAGGTCGACTATGCCGGCACGCGCGTTGGCGCCGCCGGTGGATCTGCCACCGCCTCGGGCGACAAGACCGCGGCGGCGGCCGCGCCGTCCGCTGGCGACAAGACGATCACCGGCGCAGAGGCCTGGCTGTCGCTGGTCGGCAACACCGTCACCGGCACGATCGATGGCCAGGAGATGTTCGAGCACTATCGCAAGGACGGCACGCTGACGTTGCTCGAGGGCAGCGACCTCACCAAGGGCAAGTGGTCGCTCGAGGGTGAGAAGGTCTGCTTCAAGTATCCCGACGAGGACAAGGACTGCCAGACCATCTCGCGCACCGGCGATGAGGTCAGCTTCATGCGCAAGGACAAGAAGGGCTACCGCCTGAAGGTTCTGCAGGGCAATCCTAAGAACCTCTGACATATCCAAATCTTCGGACGCGCCACTCCTGTGGCGCGTCCCATGAGATTGTAAACGCAGATGAACACGGATGATGATTCCGAGTTCATCTGTGGCTAATTCTTCTCAAGCTTCCTGGTCTTGCCTCGACTTCTCTCCCCGCGCAGACTCCGCGCAACGAATGGGAGGAAGAACTTGAAGATCACGCGTCGCGTGGCCGCCGGCGGGTTGGCGGCCTTTCCTTTTGTCGGGGCCCGCGCCCAGCAGAATTTCCCCAGCCGGCCCTGCACGCTGGTCGTACCCTTCCCCGCCGGCGGCCCGGCCGACATCTTCGGGCGCAATCTCGCCGAGCGCATCTCGCCGTTCCTCGGCCAGCCGGTGGTCGTCGAGAACAAGAGCGGCGCTGCAGGCGTCACCGGCGTCGATTTCGTCGCCAAGGCCAACGACCCGCATGTCATGGGCCTGATGAGCGCCTCGGCGGGCGCCATCATGCAGAGTCTGATGCCCAAGATGCCGTTCGATGGCACCAAGGACATCGCCCCGCAGATCCTGGTGGTGCGCGTGCAGGAGGTGTTCGCCGTTTCGAGCAAGCTCGGCATCAACGACCTCAAGAGCTTCATCGCCTATGCCAAGGCCAACCCCGGCAAGGTGACCTGCGGCTCGGCCGGCACCGGCGGCATCACCCATCTCGCCATCGAGCTGTTCAAACGCGAGACCGGCACCGACCTCCTGCATGTGCCCTATCGCGGTGCGGCGCCCGCAACCAACGACCTGCTGTCCGGCACCGTCGACACCGTCCTGCTCGACATCTCGGTGCTGATCCCGCATGCCCGCTCCGGCGCGATCAAGGTGCTGGCAGTGACCTCGGATACGCGCCCGCCGCTGATGCCCGAGGTGCCGACCATGCGCGAGATGGGCTATCCCAAGGTCAATTCCGACAACTGGTATGCGCTGATCTCGCCCGGCGCGACGCCGGCCGACGCGCGCAAGAAGATCTTCGACGCCGCGACGGCGGCGCTCAAGACCAAGGAGATCGCCGAGGCCTATGGTGCAGCCGGCGGCGTGGTGGGCGGCGGCACGACGGATGAGCTAAAAGCCTTCCTGAAGGAAGAAGCCGTCAAATGGGCCGCCGTGATCAAGGCGGCGAACGTCAAGCTCGAGTAGGTAGAAAGTACAAGTGCCCGACATCGAACGCGGCCTGGCGAAGACCTTCGCCGGCCATATCCACTGGCGCGCTTGCGGCCCCGATCGCCGTGATGCGCCGGTCATCATGGTGAGTCACATCAACCAGCAAAGCTCGGCGGTGATGGTCGATCTCCTGCAGGCGCTGGCGCCGCACTTTCGCGCCATCGCCATCGACTATCCGAGCCACGGCCATTCCGATCACATCGATTGGCAACCCGCCATCGAGGATTACGCACGGTGCGTCATCGAGGTGATGGACACGCTCAGGATCGACCGTGCCATCGCGCTCGGCGAGGCAGTTGGGGCGGCGACATCGATCGCGCTCGGCGCGTACTGGCCGCAGCGCATCGACAAGGCCGTGCTGATCAACATCCCCTATTTCAGCAACGCCGATACGGCCAAGAATGACATCGCGGACATCGCCAGGGTCCGGCCGAGCGACGAGTCCGGCTTCCCGGCGCCGCGCTCGATAAAGTTCCTGCTGGAGAACGATCCCGAGCACGCGCCGATGCATCCCACGCAATCGTGGATGGACCGCATCAACACCGCCCAACTCGAGATCGGCCGCGATCGCTGGCAGGCGATGGGCGCGCTCGCCAAGTTCGACCCGCTGGCCGGCCTTGCGGCGCTGAAGCAGCCGGTGCTGATGCTCTACGGCGAGAACTTCATCTACGGCAAGCACCGCGCTCTGATGCAGTCGAAGTGCCCGCACGCGAAGCTTGAGATCATTCCGGGTGGCCGCTTCTGCATGAGTTGGGAGCGCGCGACGGACATCGCCGCCCACGCCCGGGCCTTCCTGACCGTATGAGTGCGGACGCCGTTGCCCGCCTGACTCGTGCGCTGGCGCGCTACCCGCGGGTCGGCTTGTGCACGCTGCCGACTCCGCTGGAGCCGATGACGCGATTGAGCGCCCATCTCGGCGGGCCGCGCCTCTGGGTAAAGCGCGAGGATTGCACGGGCCCGGGCTTCGGCGGCAACAAACTGCGCAAGCTAGACTACGTGCTGCACGAGGCCCTGCAGGCCGGTGTCGACACGCTGGTGTCGGGCGGCGTGGTGCAATCCAACAGCCAGCGCCAGGTGGCGGCCGCCGCCGCGAAGCTGGGACTTGATTGCCACCTCGCCGTCTATCACGGCCGGCTGACGCCGCCGTCGCCCGAGTACGGCCGGACCGGCAACGCCCTGCTCAACCGCCTGCTCGGTGCCACCCTGCACGACGTGCCCTGGAACGGCGATCGCAACGGCGCCATCCGCGACCTCGCGGCCAACCTGCAGGCGCGGGGCGCGAAGACCTATGTCGTCCCCTACGGCGTTTCCAATCCCTTGGGCGCGGTGGGCTATGCCTCGACGGTCGCCGAGATCGCCCAACAGTGCGCCGCGCTCGGTGTCGAGCCTCGCGCCATCGTCCATTGCTCGGGCAGCGCCGGCACGCAGGCCGGCCTGGTGGTCGGCGCACGCTTCTGCCTGCCCACGACGCGCATCGTCGGCATCGACATCGACGCCGAGCCGGCACGGGTGCGCGCCGATGTCTTGACCTACGGTCGCGCCGCCGCCGCGCTTCTGGACCAGCCGTTCGACGATGCCGATGTCGAGGTCGTGGCAGGGCATGCGGGCCCCGCTTACGGCGTGCCGCATGAGGCGACGGTCGAGGCGATCCGGCTTGCCGCCCGGCTGGAGGCGCTGATCCTGGACCCGGTCTACTCCGGCAAGGGGCTGGCCGGGCTGATCGCGCTGATCCGCGACGGCCGCTGGTCGGCGGACGACGACGTCGTCTTCCTGCATACCGGCGGCACGCCCGCGCTGTTCGCCTATCGCCATCTGTTCGATCCGGAGTGACCGATGCTCGACGCTGAAGCCCGCCTGCTGCTCGACCTCATGGAAAAGGCCGTCGCCGAAGGGCGGCCGAAACTCCACACACTGCCCTATGCCGTCGGCCGGCAAGCGGTCGACAAGATGTCGGAGGACAGCGAGGCCGATCCCATGCCGGTCGGCGAGGTGTCCGACGGCAGCTTCGCGGGACCGGTCGGCGAGATCCGCTTCCGCCGCTATCGTCCACTCAGCGCTGCGGCGGGCGCGCTGCCGACCCTGATCTACTATCACGGCGGCGGCTTCGTGATCGGCAATCTCGAGACCCATGATTCGACCTGCCGACGGCTCGCCAACAAAAGCCGCTGCCAGGTGATCGCCATCGACTACCGGCTGTCGCCCGAGCACCCGTTCCCGGCGCCGATCGAAGACGGCGTCGCGGCCTTCCGCCACATCCGCGACAATGCGGAATCGTTCGGCGCCGATGCGGCGCGACTGGCGGTCGGCGGCGATTCCGCGGGCGGCGCCATCAGCGCCGTGGTCTGCCAGGCCATCCGCGATGCCGGCGACAAGGGCCCGGCCTTCCAGATGCTGATCTATCCCGCGACGGATTCCAGCAAGGAGAGTGCCTCGCGCGTGGCCTTCGCCGACGGCTACTTCCTCACCAAGGACCTGATCGACTGGTTCTGGAAAGCCTATTGCCCGCCCGGCACCAACCAGAGCGACCTCAGGCTCTCACCGCTGCTCGCAACGGATTTCAAGGGCCTGCCGCCCGCCTTCGTGCTGACCGCCGGCTACGATCCGCTGCGCGACGAGGGCCGCGCCTATGCCGACCGGCTGATCGATGCTGGCATCAAGACAACCTATGTGAACTACCCCGGCACCATCCACGGCTTCTTCTCGTTGACGCGGTTCCTCGGCCAGGGGCTGAAGGCCAACGACGAGGCGGCCGCGGTGATGGCGGCGCACTTCGGGACGTAAGCGCTAGCGCGTCCACAAGGTGATGGGCACCGGCCGGCGCTCGGGGCAGAGCAGCTCGCCGAGGTGCGCTTCCGACAACGGCCCGCGATAGGCGCATTCGACGCCATCGACGACCAGCGCCGCCACGACCTGCGGCGTAAAGCTCGAGAGCCGCAGGCGCAACTCGCCCGTCTTCTCCTGTGGGCCCTCCTGGGTGCAGATGCCGACGTGCTTCATGGTCATCGGGCCAACCAGCTCGTTGCCGGTCCGCACGACGGCCGCCGTCACTTCCCATTCGCCGAGCCGGCCGGTGTAGCCGGTGATGTCGAGCGAATCGGGATTGGCGGGAAAGCGCAGGTAGGTGAACGCAGCCGCGACGGCGAGCCCCACCACCGGCAGGACGACGACTGCCGCGATCTTCCAGGGCCGGCCGATCGTCATTTGGCGGCGCTGCGCGCCTCGAGGATTTCGACGCGCTCGCCCTCGCCGTCCGCGGTCAAGGCGACGACCCTTGCGTAGTACGACTGCGCCTTGGCTGTGTCGCCGGCCGCCTTCGCCGCCCGCGCAGCACCGACGAATGCGCCCAGGCGGTTCGGCTCCTTGGCCAGCGTCTTCTCGAACTGCACCAGAGCGTCGGCGCCCTTGCCGCCTTCCATCAGCATCTGGCCATAGAGCTCACGTGCCGGCGCGAGCGGTCCAGGCGTGACCGGCGACTTTTCGGTCTTGTCCTCCTGGTCAGCGGCAGCACTCATTGCCGCCAGCGCCTCGTCCTTCTTGCCCAGTGCCCACAGCCGCCACGCCGAGGCGACCTTCCACTGGATGTCGACCTGCTCTGCCCAGTAGGCATCCTTCGCCGCGACCAGCTTGTCGCGCAGCTCGACCAGCTTGGCGAGGTCGGCGTCGGCCGCATCGGGTTTGCCCGATCGCGCGGCGCCGAGCGCACGCGCGAAGTGGGTGATGGCATCGACGTAGAAGCCGGGCGCCGAGTGCACTTCCAGAGCGGCCGCGCCCTGCCAGTCGCCGCGCTCCACCATGTAGCGGGCCGGACCCGCCGCCAGGGCAAAGGTGCCGGCGCGCACGTTGGGATTGACGTTGGCGACGCTGGCCATCTCGTCCACCACCGCGCGCGCCCGGCGATCCTGGCCGAGCTGAAGGTGGGCGTAGACCAGGTAATCCATGGCATGCAGCTGGTCGCCCGCCTCCTTGTCCTCCTTCGCCACCCTGGCCGAGGCCTGGTTGGAATCGATCGACTCGGCCCAGTAACCGACGCGCGTGAAGATGTGCGAGGGCATGTGGAGCGCGTGCGGCGCGTCGGGCGCGACCTTGGCGTACTGCCGCGCCGCACCGATGCCCTGCTGGGCGATCGGGGGATAGTCGTAGAGATGGATCAGGTAGTGCCAGACGCCGGGATGCTGCGGCTGGCGCGCCGCGATCTTCTCCAGGATGGCGGCTCCCTTCAGCTGATCGGCATAGGTCTTGTCGGCCGGCGAGGCGCCGACGTTCAGCGCCAGCGCGTAGTAGAGCTGCGCTTCGTCATCGTTGGGATAGCGCTCGGCGAGTTGCTGCATCGCCGCGACGTAGCGGCGGACTCGCGTGCCATGGTCGACCTTGTCGTAATCGACATAGATCGCGCTCAGCGCCTCGATGAAGTCTTTCTCGCGCTGGGTCTTGGCGCCCGCAGCGCGCGCCTTTTCGATGGCCGCGAGGCCGGCCGGCAGATTGGCCGGTGGCGGCGCGGCGTGCGGATTGTTCAGCAGGCTGAGCGCAATGCCCCAGTAGCCGATGGCGCAACTCGGATCCTTGGCGAGCGCGCTCTCGAAGGCCTTCTGCGACGCGCGATACCAGAACGAATGCTGATACAGCATCGCCCGGTCGAAGTCGGCCTGGGCTGCCGCGTTGCACGACGTTTCGAAATGCACCTTGCCCAGCTTGGCGTCCGACGCCTGAGCGAAGACAGCGGGGCCGTCGGCAGCCAACGCCAGAGCGAAGACACCCACAAGGCCTATCCTGGACTTGGTGATCATCGCTTTCCTCCTCGGTTCGCGAAATCGTGCCCGGCCCGGGAACTATACGCCTCCCCGGCCGCACACGCGTGTGCGGAAGATCACAACCGGGAGCGGCTGACGGATGTCATCACTCCAGCGGCTTGAACCCCGTCGAGCGAATGATCGGCCCCCAGGTCGCTGCTTCCGTCTGGATCAGAGCGGCGAGCTCGGCCGGACTGTTGGCCTTGGGCACCATGCCGAGATTGGCGAAGGCGTCGGCGATCTCCTTGCTGGCGATGGCCTTGGCGATCACCTCGGAGGCACGGCCTATAAGCGCGGTTGGGGTGCCGGACGGGGCGAAGAGACCGAACCATTCGGACACCACGATCTCCTTCACGCCCTGCTCGGCGAAGGTGGCGACGTCCGGATAGAAGGGCGAGCGCTTCTCGCCGCTGGTCGCCAGCACCCGCATGCGATTGTCCTTGGTGTAGGGCAGGAAAGAGCCGTCGGGCAGCATCAACGCGGCGAGCTGATTGGCCATCACGTCGGCAAGCGCCGGCGCCCCGCCACGATAGGGCACGGCCTGGATCGGCGCATTCAGCGCCTTGGCCAGCACCAGCGTCAGGAAGTGCGGGAACGAGCCCTCGCCGGGATTGCCGCAGCTCGCCTTGCCCGGATTGGCCTTGGCCCAATCGCCGAACTGCGCCAGCGTCTTGACCTCCGCCGGCACCATCGGGCCGACGGCAAGGCCATGCACGAACGTCGCCGCCAGGGACACCGGCGCGAGGTCCTTGGTCGGATTGTAGGAAAGCTGACGGTAGATGTCGGCGTAGACCGTCACCGTCGAGGCCGGCGTGAGCAGGAGCGTACGCCCATCCGGCGGCGAGGATTTCAGTGCGTCGATCGCGATACGGCCGGCGGCGCCGGGGCGGTTGTCGACAAGGGCGCTGCGCGCATAGGCGGGCGCCAGTTTTTCGGCGAGATGCCGGCTGACCACGTCGGCCGAACCACCGGGCGGAAAGCCGACGAGGATCTTGAGCGACTCGAGAGGCTGCTGCGCCCGCAGCAACGACGGCGATGCCAGTACCGCACCTGCCGCACCCAGAGCGCGAACCACGTGACGCCGCTTGATTGTCATGGCTTGTTTCCCCCTGCCATGACAATACGCGTTGGCCGCCCATCTGAGAAGTAGCCGGCGCTAGCCCGCCGGCACGACGCGCACGAATCCGATCGGCTGGGCGAAGCCTTTCAAAGCGACGCTTTCCTCGCGCGCCGAAAGCCCCGCCAGAAGCGGTTGCACCGCCGGGTCGTCGGCGACGGTACGGCTCAGCACGATGTCACCCCCCGTGCTCTGGCCTTGCAGACGGGCTGCCATGTTCACGGTGGACCCGAAATAGTCGAGCCGGTCGTTCAAGGTAACCACGACGCTTGGGCCCGCATGCACGCCGAGCTTCAGCACGAGGTCGTGATCGACGATCCTCGCCTGCATGGCGAGCGCCGCCTTCACCGCGTGCGCGGGATCGCCGAACGAGGCCATGACGGCGTCGCCGATGGTCTTGACCACCGCGCCGTCGTGGTCGCGAACGATCGAGGCCAGCAGCGCGAAGTGCTCGCGCACCATGTTGAAGGCCGTGGCATCGCCAACGCGCTCGTAGAGCGCGGTCGAACCCTGCAGGTCGGAAAAGAGCAGCGCCACCTGGCCGACGCCCGCCTCGTCGCCCGGCCGAAGCGTCGCCTCGGCGAAGAGGTCGCGGAAAGCCTGCAGCGAGATCACCTCCGGTGCCGTCAGCGCCTCGCGCGTCCAGGTCCGGTCCTCGATCAGGGCGGCGAGCTCGAAGCCCGCATCGTTTGCAAAGGCGATGGTGCCAACCTTGCCCGGTGCCGTTGCCGACACACCCTGCGCGGTGATTCGCAGGCCGGGAAACGCACCGCCAGTATGCTCGATATCGACGAAGGCGCCGGGATGCAGGGTGCGCAGTCGATAGGACCCCGGAGGCAGGTCGAGCGCGATGCTGCGCTTCTCGCCCGCCGCCAGCAGAAGCTGGACCACGACATGCGGCGTCGCCATCGGACCCGACAGGCAGAAGCCGCCGGCCGCGAGGGGACGCACCGAGGGCGACGGTGCAAAGGAAAGCTCGACGTTTCTCTCGAAGTCACGGTCGTAGTCGATGTTGCACGATGGGCAATGGGCGCCGCGCGGCAGCTCGGAAAGCGCCGACGCGGTAAGCTTGGCGCCACGGCAGTTGGTGCAGAGAAGGTCCCATTTCATGGTGAGCAATCCGGCGCGCGTGCCGGCCAGGCACGCCTCGATGGCCGTGCGCTCGGCCACCTTGAGTTCATGTGCGAGCCTCTTGGGCTTGAGATGCGCGAGATCGGTGGCCATGCCGGTCAGCACGACGTCAGCCAGCTTGCGCCCCAGCCCATTGCCGTAGGGACTGCGGTCGACCTCGGCCGCCAGTGCCGCGGCGCGCTCCCTGGCACCTTGCGGCAGCTCGGGCGGCGGCAGGTCGAACCAAGTCGTGCGCTCGCCCTTGGCGAAGGCGACAGCCTCCAGGATGCGCTTCTCGACCACGCCACCCGCCTGGCGCGCCAGGCGTGCGCCGAACAGCCGGCCCGTCAGGGTCAGCGGCTCATACTCCAGCGCGTAGGTAACCTTGCTGCCGCCTTTTCCGTCCGGCTCGATGTCGAATACCGGCCCGAAGCGGCGGAACGGCCCCTTGGTGAATTCGCGAGCCTGGCGAAAGTGGCGGTTCTCGATCCACTCATAGGGCTTCTCCTCCCATTCCAGGGTGAAGCCCGCCGCCTTGCCCTTGCCGCGACGAAGGACGGTGCCGTTGGGCTGTGGCGTCTCTTCCAGGGTATAGGCCGGCAGTCCCATCGCCTCGTTGAAGCGGTTAGTGTCGGCCAGCACCGGCCACAGCTCTTTCGGCGGCAGGTCGAAGGTCCATGTCCAGGTGGCGCGCGGCATGACAGACGTACTGTAGCACCGACACCCGCGGATGCCTGACCCGGATCACAGCTGAGTGATCAGTCCTGCCTCGCCAACTCGACGTACTGGCTGCCCAGCCTGAGCAGAAGCGTGCCACCGGCGGCGCGTCCCCGGATTGTGAGCTCGGTCTTGAGGCAGGTCGAGCCGAAGATCAGCATCATGCCGCTGACGGCCCCCGAAGGTGAGATCCTGAGCGCCACCTGCGCCGTGCCGCAATCGGGCCGGCTCTGCGTGCCGCGGCCGACGCCGTTCGCCACCTTTACCTTGATGGTCACGGGATGGATCGCCGCCTTGGTCGTAGCGGCGCCGGCATAGACCCCGTCATAGGCTTCGGCCGATCCGACATTGTCCGCGTTCGCGGACTCATCGTCAGGCTCGGCCGTGCTGCGGTGCCAGTAGGCAAGAGCGGACTCCGCGCGAAGCTCCAGCATGCGGCGACCGAACGGCTCCGCCGCCTCGACGCGCCAGCCGGCTGGAGGCGGAACGAGCAGCAGGACCAGGATCAACAGCACGATCCCGGCGATCGTTCCCAACCACAGCCTGAGCCGCGGACGATGAAGCGAATCTAAGCGAATGACCACCCTGGCCATGGAGCACCCCCTCCTCGAGGCCGTGGGTGCCATCGTGTGCCGAGCCCGTTCCGCCGACTGTGGGATTTCGCACGCAGCATCACGATTTTGAGATCGTGAGGAATCTCACCCGTTGCCGGTGAGGCGCACGATCGCTTCGATCACCGCATCGACCGGGCCGCCCAGCAGCCAGCCGATGACATTGAGGTCCTGGCCGAGTTGCGCGCCTATCAGCGGCAGGATGAACAGCAGGCCGATCAGGATCAGCATGCCGTGACGCTCGAGTCGCGCGAAGGGCACGGCCAACGGCTCCGGCAGCAGGCCGAGCAACACCCGGCCGCCATCGAGCGGCGGCAGCGGGATCATGTTGAACGCCGCCAACATGACGTTGAGGACGAGCGCGTTCTGGAGGTTCTGCAGCAGCCAGAGGTGCGTTGCCGGCGGCAGCAGGCCGACCGGATGAGCCAGCAGCGCCGCCGCGACGGCCATCAGGAGATTGGTGGCCGGCCCCGCCGCCGCGACCCAGATCATGTCGCGACGGGGATTGCGCAAGGCGCCGAAATTCACCGGCACCGGCTTGGCGTAGCCGAACAGGAACGGCGCCCGCATCAGCAGCAGCAGGCCGGGCAGGACGATCGTGCCGAACGGATCGATGTGCTTGAAGGGATTCAGGCTGACGCGGCCCAGCCGCCATGCCGTATCGTCGCCGCACCAGCGCGCGACGAAGCCGTGTGCCGCCTCATGCAGCGTGATGGCGAGGAGCGCCGGTATCACCCAGGTCGAAGCGGTATGGATCACCGAAAGCCACTGTTGATCCATTTACGCCCTCGCCATTCAATCTCTTCTCAGGCTCATGCCTCCTCTGCCCCGCTAGGCGGGGCAGAGGAACTCGAGCTCCGCTGGTGAGAAGCGCTCTATCACACCCTGACGTGGCGTTCGATGAATTCGACCATGCGCCCGAACATCGGCCCGCACTGAGAGAGGTCGGGCGAGGAACCGGCCTTGCGCTCTATGTCGATATATTCCAGCGCGATCGAGCCGCCGGCCTTGGCGTAAGCGGCGCAAAAACGCTGCGGCTCGTTGCCGTCGAAGCTCGATTCGATGTCCTTGTAGTCGTGCACGATATCGCCCTGCGCCTGGTACCAGACCGCGGGCGGCGTCAGCACCTTCTCGCCGCGCTCGAGCGCCATTGTCGGATTGCCCTCGGCCATGTTGGCTTCGTTCTGCCAATAGGAGTCGTGGCGGCCGATGATCGACTTCGGCCACTCGGCCGGGTTGGGGCCTTGCAGGGCGCGCTTGGCGTGGCGGTAGCGGCTGAGCGGATTGATCACCGGCCAGGACATGATCACGCACCGCACGCTGGCGTCCTCGGCCGGAGAGCCGGCCGGCAGGGCGATCGCCGCATAGCGCGGATCGTGCGGGCGCATGGCGACCAGCATCGCGAGATGCCCGCCGCTCGACTGACCCGACAGGCCGATGAGATCGGGCCGCGTCTTGAGCTCGCGCGCATGGAGCTTGGCCCAGCGCACCGCATAGTTGATGTCCTGCACCGACGCCGGATACGGCGCCTCTGTGCCGGAGCGGAAATCGAGCGCAATCGACACGACGCCGTGCGATGCCATGTACTCATGGCGCAGCCGCTCGGTGGTGCGGTCGCTCATGCACCAGGCGCCGCCATGGCACTCCACCATGGCCGGGAACGGCCCGGCCCCACGCGGCTTGAAGATGCGGGCCAACAACGGCTTGTCGCCGTGACGCAGATACTCGACATCTTCGACGTCGAAGTCGGCGGCCTTGGCTTCGAGGACTGCAGTGTTCATGGCGTTCCCTCGTCCCGTGGTGATTGTTGGCGGGGAGCATAGGCATCTTTGGCAAGGACGCGCCACTGTGGCGGCGCTATGATCCGCCGAGCGTTGCCCGCAGAGAGCCGAATGCCCTGCGGCGGTAGTGCAGTTCGATACGCATAGTTGACAGACGTCTACCCGCGCTGGCCGAGGCCCAGCGCACGCCTACGCGTCTTCGCTCGTGTCGTTTCCAGAATGAAAAATGTGACAGGAGGAAATCATGGCTCGCATTGCGCGTCGTAGAGTTCTCAAGCTGTCGGCATCGGGCGGCATGGCCGCCATCCTGGCGAGCGGCCGCGCGCCCGCGCTCGCCCAGGAGTCGAACGTCCATTGGCTGCGCTGGGCCGATTTCGTGCCGGCGTCCGACGTGCTGCTCAAGGGCCCGATCACGCAGGAGTGCAAGAAGGCCTTGGGCATCACGCTCAAGGTCGAGACCGTCAACGCCAACGACCTGCAGTCGCGCATCACCTCGGCGATCCAGTCGGGCGCCGGCGCCGACATCATCATGGGATTCAGCAACTGGCCACAGCTCTATGGCCAGAGCCTGGCCGATGTCGGCGACCTCGCCGAAGAGCTCGGCAAGGCCGGGGGCGGCTACTACGACGTGTCGCGCCAGATCGCCATGATCGGCAACAAGTGGATCGGCGTCCCATTCACCACCGGCGGCGGCATGATCGCCTATCGCAAGTCGTGGCTCGAGGAGGTCGGCGCCACGAGCTTCCCGGGGGACTGGGAGACCTTCCGCGAGGTCGGCAAGAAGCTGAAGGCCAAGGGCCGGCCGATCGGGCAGACCGCCGGGCACACGTTCGGCGACGCGCCCGGCTGGTGGTATCCCTTCCTCTGGTCGTTCGGCGGCAAGGAAGTCGAGGCCGACGGCAAGGTCGTGCTGAACAGCAAGGAAACTGTCGAATCGATCAAGTACGCCGTCATGCTGTGGAAGGAGACCATGGACGAAGGTGGCCTCGCCTGGGACGACACCAACAACAACCGCGCCTTCCTGTCCCAGACCATCAGCGCCACCAACAACGGCGCCTCGATCTACATCGAAGCCAAGAAGAAGCCGGACACCTACAAGACCGAGAAGGGCACGCCGATGTTCCAGGACATCCTGCATGCTCCCATCCCCAAGGGGGTCGCGGGCCAGTACAACTCGCCGGGCGTGTTCACCGACATGGTGATGGGCTACTCGAAGAACCAGAAAGCGGCCAAGGACTTCCTGCGCTGGATGCACTCCAAGCCGATCTACGACCAGTGGTTCACCTCGCAACAGGGTTACACCTCGGGGCCGACCAAGGATTGGGCCAAGCACGCGGTGTGGGACGTCGATCCGGTGCTGAAACCCTTCAGGGATCTGCCGGAGTACGGCCGGCTTGTCGGCTATGCCGGGCCGCCCGACCGCAAGGCCGCCGAGGTGGTGAGCAAGTACATCATCGTCGACATGTACGCCAAGGCGATCCAGGGCATGCCGGCCGAGGACGCCGCCAAGTGGGCGCACAGCGAGTGCGTCAAGGCGTACACGTCCTGACGTTGAGCGGGGCGATCATCTCCTGGTCGCCCCGCTTCGCTACTCGCCGAGATCGCCCCAGCTCGTCACCCGTTCGATGCGGATGGCGATGACGGGAAGCGATTCGATCGGCATCGCCACGAGCTGCGGATAGCGTGAACGGACCAGCGCCTGCGCGCGCGCATGTTCCTCGCCCGGCATCAGGATGTCCGCGCGTCCGCGCAGCATGACCCAGCCCAGCCGGCGCCAGTCTTCGTCGTAGTGATCGAAGACGACGGCGACCTGCGGATTATGGGCGATGTTGCCCAGCCGCTTCAGCGGTCGGTCGCGGTCGCGCTTGGGCTTGGCGTCGATGGCGATATAGAGGGTCTCGCCCGCGAGACCGAAGCACACGGGCACGACATGAGGTACGGCACGTGCGTCAGCGGTCGCCAGATGGCCGACCCGCCGCGCCTCGACAAAGCCGCGTTCACGCGCCGATAGCATACGGGGCCCCCGCCATTGCCGGACTAGATGCCCGGCAGGATGACAGCCCTTCTAGGCGGCGGCGAGATCGACGGTCAGGTCGGCGGCCTGTGCTTCGTATTCCTCGGCCATGTGCTGCAGCGCCGAGATGGTCTGGCGGTCGTTGATCTGCCGGGACAGCCGCCGACAGCGCCGGGCATGGGCCAGGAAGTCGTCTCGCCGGCGCGCCGCCGTGATGTCCTCCAAGACGTTGATGGCGCCGGTGAACTGCCCCGCCGCATCGAACAGCGGCGTCGGATGGGGTCGAAACGCAACTCGCCGACCGTCCGGCCGCTCGGCGATCGCCGTTTCACCGCGGATCGAACGCCGTCTCTGATGGCGAGGGCCATCGGGCACTGGTCGTGGGGCGACGGCTCGCCGCGGTCAGTCAGCAGCTTCCAGGTGACGCACCAACAGTCGACCTTGACCTCCGGCGTGCGTCCCGCAAGGTCGATACATGCCTTGTTGTACCAGGTGATCCTGCCATCCCGATCCGTCACATAAAGAGCGGCCGGCAGCTGCTGCAAAGAAGTCGGATCGCCGTCCGGGCGTCCCTTCAACGTCTTCAGGGCGACCTGGACGATTTCCTCGGCATCAAGAATTTGGGACATAAATCACAACCACTTCGGAGCCCCTGGCAGCCGTCGGGTTGCGGTGCCGCTGGCCCGTCGGCTCTTGTCCCAGCGGGGTACGCCTCCGGTTCCGCGATGCGTAAGTTTTGCGTTCGGTGACCTTTGCCACAGAGCCACGGCCGATTTGTCGCCACAATTGCCCGCGGGGACAAGAACTTGGGGTGTCGGACATGATCGATCGCGGCTTACTCATCCAGTCCATTCACGAAGCAGCTGCTGTCGCCGAGCGCTGGCCCTTCGTGCTCCAGGCGATCGGCCACGCTGTCGACGCACCGGCGGCCATGCTGTGGGCCCGTCGCAGCGATGCCTGGACCGGCGACGTCGTGTCCGGGCCAAGGGATGGCTTGCACTGCCAGCAAACGACGGCAAGGCTGTTGGGCGCCGACCGTGCGGGCTTTCTCACCGACCGCGACCTTTTCTCGGCCACCGAACGGCGCGGCGATGCCTTCGCCGCGACCGCGATCGCCGTACCCACGGGCGACTGCCTTGGCTTCCATTTCCAGCGGAGGCCAGAAGCGACGCCCTTTGCGGCACAAGACGTGGCGCTGCTCGATTCGCTGCGACCGGCGCTGGCGCGCGCCGGCATGTTGAGCGTTCGCTGGCGCCTGCAGCAGCCGCGCACCGCGACCGCAGCCCTGCAGACCATCGGTCTGCCCGCCGCCATGCTCGATCGCGACGGCCGCGCTCTCGCCGCCAACGCCGAGATCGAAGCGCTCGCCAACCACGTGCACTGGCGGCCGCAGGACCGCCTTGCCCTGGTCGACGCGCAGGCCAATGGCCTGCTGCACAAGGTCCTGGCCGATCCGCGCGAGGGCCGTTCCTTTGCCGCCCGCTCGATGGCCGGCGAACCCGCGGTCATCCACGCCGTGCCGGTGGCGGGCCAGGCGCGCAACATCTTCGGCGGCCGCGTGACGTTGGTGGTGCTCACACCCGTGGACCAAGCCGCCCAGGCCGTGCGCGGGCTGTTCGACCTCACGGCGCAAGAGGCGCGCTCGCTGGCCAAGGCCAGCACGTCCCGGCAGGCCGAGCTCACCTCGCTGCTGGCCGGCCTGCCGAAGCTGCAGCCCCGCCCGTCACCCGCGGCCGCTGAACCTGTGTGAGGAATCCCACAGACCGCCGGCCACGGGGTTGCCAAGTTTGCCCGTCTTCTTGGGGGGCGCGGAGCGGCGATTGCCGGTAACGGCGAGCCAGGTCAGGCCAGCTTGGGGCAGCACTGGGGCCCGATCTGCAGCCGCTCCCGCTTCGCACTTCGCTCAGCTGCGCATCCGCGCATTCCAGAAGCGATAAAGCCCGGCCACGTCGCCGGCAAAGAGATTGCGATCACAATGAGTGATGCCGGCCACCGCGCGGGAGTGCGAGCCATAGGCGACGTCTGACTCTGTCTGGTTGCCGGCATACTGCCAGAGCTTCCAGCCGCGGTCGGCCCAGGCCCAGGGCAAGTCTGGCTGCTCGCGATAGTCGGCGAGCCAGAGGTCGCACTGCGCCAGCAGCGAGCCCGGGACGATCGGTCCACCGAGGGTCAGTCCGCGGCGGCCATGTTTTTGGCCGTTGGCCCAATTCGGATGGGTGTAGAGGACAGGGAACCGACCGGTCGCCTGTTGCACGACCGTAACAAAGGCCTCGGCCTGGGCCAGCGTCATGGTATTGCGCGGGTTGGCGTCGTTGGCCTCGATATCGAGGGCGATCAGCGTCGAGGGCGTGGGCCGGACCACCGACAGGAAGGACTGCGCCTGCTGCGCCCCGGAATACTGGCGCGTGCCGAAATGATAGGCCCCCCACAACAGTCCGGCCTGCTCGGCCTGCTGGCGGCGCACGGCGTAGGAGGGGTCGACCCAGTCGCCGCCCTCTGTCGCCTTGTGGATAACGGCAAGGATGCCGCTGCGGCGGACAGCGTTGAAGTCGCTGACGATCACGCCGTGGCTGATGTCGATCACCGCGTCCAGTCCAGACGGTCCCATCTGAGCCTGCGGCAGGTAGACGTCGCCGCCTCGTCTCGCCACCGGCGCCTGACCGCCACATCCTGCCAAGCCCAGGCTGGCTAACCCGCCGCCCAGCACAACCCTGCGGGAAACCATCCCTCACCCTTCATTGAAGAACCGTGAGGCATCTTACCACGGCGGCTCGATTGGTCCCAGATTGGTCACGGGCCACACCTTATTTGTGACGCCCTTACTCACGAGCATTTCGGCGATCGTACGGGTGAGGATCATGCTGGGCGATGGCGCGATGACTTCGGCAATGGCTTCGTGGTGGCGCAAGGCTTGGCCAGGCGAGACAGGTCGCCGATCGCCCAAGGTCACCGATGCTTCCTTCGCGGAGACCGTGGCCGACTTCTCGCGCCAGCTCGGCGAACGCGCCGCCGAGCGCGCAGCCGCCGGACCGATAACGACGGCGCAGGAACGACAGGAGGCGATGCGCGCCTACGATCGCGCACGGCGACGCAAGCAGGTCCTGGTCGGAGCGTTCGTCGGCGGCGGGCTGATCGCGCTTGCCATCGCCTCGCTCGCGCCACCGAGCGGCGACGCACCGGGCTTGCCGCCGACCGGTATCGCAGCTGCCGCCGAGCCCGCACCGCAGGCTGTCGCGCCGGTCACCACGGCGGCCACCGTCGAGCCGCCCGCACCGGCTTCGCCCGCACCGACATCACCCGTGCAGAACGCGAGCCTCACCGACGTGCCGGTCGCGACGGCGAGCCAGCCGGCATCCGACGCGGCGCCGGGCCCGCAGCCCCTGAAAGCGGACGAGGTGCGTGAAGTCCAGCGCAAGCTGCGCGCCTTTGGCTTCGATCCCGGGCCGATCGACGGCACGACGGGCCGGCGCACCGCGACGGCCGTGATGCGCTACCAGGAAAGCCGGAACCTCCCGCAGACCGGCGATGTCGACAGCGACCTGCTCGAGATGCTGCGCCAGGATCGCGCGCCCGAGGTCGTCCCACCGCCGCCACCGCCACGGCCGCAGTACCACACCAGGACCGCGGCGCGGCAGGAGAACCCGTTCCAGCGGCTGGGACGCTGGATCGATTCGCTGGTGCGTTGACCTTCACTCGCCCGGCTGAGCGACCTTGCCCGTCGTATCGACCGGCTTGGCGCGGCGCTCGCGCGTCAGCAGGCGGAAGAACAGCGGCACGAACAGGATGGCAATGAAGGTGGCGAACAGCATGCCGCCGATCACGCCGGTGCCGATCGAATGCCGGCTGGCCGAGCCTGCGCCGGTGCTGATGGCAAGCGGCAGCACGCCCAGGATGAAGGCAAGCGAGGTCATGACGATCGGCCGGAAGCGCAGCCGCGCCGCCTCGATCGCCGCGTCATAGACGGAGCGCCCCTGCTGATGGCGCTGCGAGGCGAATTCGACGATCAGGATGGCGTTCTTGGCGGCAAGGCCGATCAGCGTCACCAGGCCGATCTGGAAATAGACGTCGTTGTCGAGCCCACGCAGCCAGATCGCCACAAGCGCGCCCAGCACCGCGAAGGGCACCGCCGTCAGCACGGCAAGCGGCAGCGACCAGCGCTCGTACTGCGCCGCCAGGATCAGGAACACCATGATCAGGCCGAAGACGAAGCCGAGCTGGCCCGAGCCCTGGGTCGCGAGCTCCTGGTAGGCCGAACCGATCCAGCCGATGGTGAAGTCGTTGCTGAGCGTCTTGGCCACGACGTCCTGCATGACCGCGATCGCCTGGCCCGACGAGTAGCCGGGTGCGGGACTGCCCAGGATCTTGGCGGCCGGGAAGATGTTGAAGCGATCGACGGTGTCGGGCCCCAGCACACGGGTGAAGGTGACGAGCTCGTTCAGCGGCACCATGGCGCCGGTATCCGAGCGCACGAAGACGTGCCGCAGATCGTCCGGTCTCTCGCGGAAGTCGGCCTCGGACGACAGGCTGACGCGATAGGTGCGGCCATAGAGCGAGAAGTCGTTGACATAGAGGCTGCCGAACGAGCTCTGCATCGTGTCGAAGATGACGTTGATTGGTATGCCGAGGGCCCTCGCCTTCTCGCGGTCGACGTCGGTGCGGTACTGCGGCACGGCTGCGGTGTAGGTGGTCGAGACGCCGCGCAGCTCGGGCCGCTGATTCGCCGCCGCGACCACCTTGTTCGTGGCGTCGGAGAGCGCCGCCAGCGAGCCGCCCGAGCGGTCCTGCAGGAAGAACTCGAAGCCGCCGGTGACGCTGATGCCGATGATCGGCGGCGGGTTGAAGCCGATGACGATGCCGTCCTTGAACTTGGCGTTCAGCGCCGACAGTGCCGGCGCCAGGTTGCGGGCGTCCTCCTTGGGATCCGTGCGCTGCGACCAGTCCTTCAGCGTCACGAACGAGATGCCGGAATTGGTCTTGAGCGCGCGCGACAGGAGGTCGAAGCCGGAGAAGGTGACGACATGGGCGACCGCGGGATTCTTCATCAGCGCCTCGGTCGCCTCTCTCGTGACCTCGCGGGTGCGCGAGATGGAGGCGGCAGGCGGCAGGATCGTCACCATGAAGACGTAGCCCTGGTCCTCGGCCGGCACGAGGCTGCCCGGAACGCGCAGGAACAGGCTCCAGGTCAGTCCCAGCACGATGACCAGGCCGGCGACGCCCAATACCGTGCGCTTCAACAGAAAGCCCACGCCGCCGGTGTAGCGCGCCGTCAGCCAGCCGAAGAGGCGGTTGAAGGCGGCGAAGGGCGCCCATGGCGGCCCATGCGCCTGCTTCAGCAGCAGCGCCGCCAGCGCCGGCGTCAAGGTCAGCGCCACCACGCCCGAGATCACCACCGACACCGCGATGGTGACGGCGAACTGCCGATAGAGCTCGCCCGCCAGGCCACCCAGGAACGACACCGGGATGAACACCGCGCACAGCACCAGCACGATGGCGATGATCGGGCTCGTCACCTCCTGCATGGCCTGGATGGCGGCCTCGCGCGGGCCCTTGCCCTCGGTCGACATGATGCGCTCGACGTTCTCCAGCACGACGATGGCGTCGTCGACGACGATGCCGATCGCCAGCACCAGGCCGAACAGCGTGAGCAGGTTGATGGAGAAGCCCAGCACGAACATGCCGGCGAAGGTGCCGATGATCGACACCGGGATGGCGATCACCGGGATGATCATCGCCCGCACGCTCTGCAGGAACAGGAACACCACCAGCACGACCAGCGCGATCGCCTCGACGAAGGTGATCGCCACCTCCTCGATCGAGACCTCGACGAAGCGCGTGGTATCGAAGGGGATGTCGTAGCGCAGGCCGACCGGGAATCGCTTGGAGATGGTCTCCATAGTCTCCTTGACCAGCGCCGCCACCTGGATGGCGTTGGCGCCGGGCTGCAGGTAGACGGCGATCGGCACCGCCGGCGCGCCGTTGAAGGTGCCGGAGAAGCCGTAGAGCAACGCGCCCAGTTCGACGCGCGCCACGTCCTTCAGGCGCAGCGCCCCGCCATTCTCCTCGGAGCGGATGATGATGTCCTCGAACTGGGTGCGATCGACCAGGCGCGGCGGGGTCGTCACCGAGTAGGTGAAGACCTGCGGACGGTTCATCGGCTCCTCGCCGAAGCGACCGGCGGCGAACTGCTGGTTCTGCTCGCGCACCACCGTGGCGATGTCGGACGGCGTCAGGTTGTACTGCGCGAGCTTGTCCGGCCGGAGCCAGATGCGCATCGAATAGTCCGAGGCGCCGAACAGCGAGGCGTCGCCGACACCGGGCAGTCGGCGGATCTCGTCGAGCACGTTCACCAGCGCGTAGTTGCTGATGTAGATCGTGTCGTAGCGCCCGTCGGGCGACGACATGGTCAGCACCTGCAGGATCGAGGTCGAGCGCTTCTGGACCACCAGCCCCTGGCGGACGACCTCGCCCGGCAGCAGCGGCTGGGCGCGTTGCACGCGGTTGTTGACGTTGATGGCGTTCTGGTCGGGATTGGTGCCGATCTCGAAAGTGACCGTGAGGTTCATCGTTCCCGAGCCGGTCGAGGTCGACTGCATGTAGAGCATGCGCTCGACGCCGTTGATCTGTTGCTCGAGCGGGGCCGCGACGGTGGCGGCGATGTTCTCGGCGGTGGCGCCGGGATAGGTAGCCGAGACCACGACCTCGGGCGGCACGATCTGCGGATACTGCGCGATCGGCAGCACGCGCATGGCGACCAGGCCCGCCAGCACGATGACGATCGACAGCACCGAGGCGAAGACCGGCCGGTCGATGAAGAATTTCGAGATCATTGCTTGGCGGCCTCGGCCGCTGCCTTCACCGCCACCGGCACGACGGGATTGCCCGGCCGCACGCGGATCACGCCGTCGACGACGATGCGGTCGCCGCTCTTCAGGCCCTTGCGCACGATCCAGCCGTCGGGCAGCTCGCGATAGAGGCGAACGTTACGGGCGCGCGCCACGTTGTCGGCCTCGACGACATAGACGTAGGGTCCGAGCGGGCCCTGCGAGATCGCGGCCTTGGGGACCACGATGGCGTTCGGCATGACGATGCCTGTCATCTTCACGCGCACGAACTGGCCCGGCAGCAGCGCGCCGTCGCGATTGGGAAATATGGCGCGTGTGAGCAGGGTGCCGGTGCGCGGATCGATGGTGCGCGAGCGCGTGTCGACGGCGCCGGGCTGCGGATAGGTGGCGCCATCACCGAACTGCAGCTCGACCTTGACGTTCTTGGAGTCGAACAGCTCCTCTGGCGTCTTGTCGATCTCCTGCAGCTGGCGCAGCTCGCCGTCGGTGAAGGTGAAGTTCACATACGCCGGATCGAGCTGGGTGATGGTGGTGAGCAGGGTGTCCTGCGCCTTGATCAGCGTGCCCTCGGCCGGCGACACCAGGCTGGTCGGGCCCTTCACCGGCGCGCGGATGACGGTGAATTCGAGATTGAGCTTGGCCGTGACCACGTCGGCCTCGGTCGACAGCACCGCGGCGCGCGCGCCGTCGCGGCCGGCGATGGCATCCTCGAAGGCCTTCTGGGTCGCCACCTTCTGCGCGGCGAGGCCTTCCTGGCGCTTGAAGTTCTCCTCGGCCTGGATCAGCTGCGCCTTGGCCTGGGCCGCCTGGGCATTGGCGCGCGCCAGGGCCGCCTCGTAGGTGCGGGGATCGATCCGGAACAGGATCTGGCCGACATCGACGACGGCGCCTTCCTGGTATTCGCGCTTCAGCAGGATGCCATTCACCTGGGAGCGGATCTCGACGACGCGGAAACCCGCGACACGACCGGAGAAGTCGAGCGGCAGGGGCACGTCGGCCTCCTTGAGCTCGACGACCCCGACCTGCGGCGGTGGCGGCGCGGCCGGCGCCGCAGGCTTGGCGGCCGGACGCGTCCACCACCACGCACCCGCGCCAACCAGCACCACGACCACACATGCCGCGACGATCCAGCGGCTCCACCGGCTGGTCATCGGTATTCTCCAGAGCGTTCAACCATCCCGACAGAGACCATACACACCGTCGCGCGGCGCTTCACCCCTGTTCCGCGGGTCGCCGGCTTCACAGGCGGTGCGTCGACGGTTGTTGCCCGCCGCCCGCCGATGACGCACCCTCGCAATCCGGGGCTGAGGTCGGGGGACAGAGCATCCATGGAGCAGCGGGAAAACGCGCGGCGCCTGACCACCGTGCTGGCGACCGATGTGGTGGCCTACAGCAAGATGACGGCACGCAACGAGGAGCACGCCATCCGGCTGGTCCGGCAGCGCTTCGCCACGGCGAGCATCTTCATCGAGCAGCACGACGGACGCGTGTTCAATACGGCGGGTGACGCCCTGCTGGCGGAGTTCGCGAGCCCGGTCGAGGCGGTGCGCTGCGCCATCGAGATCCAGGAGGCGATGCGCACCGCCAACGAGCTCGCGCCTGAGGACAACCGCCTGCAGCTCAGGATCGGCATCAATCTCGGCGACGTGATGGTGAGCGGTACCGATCTGCTGGGCGATGGCGTCAATGTCGCGGCCCGGCTGGAAGGGCTGGCACCGGCGGGCGGCATCTGCGTGTCGTCCAGTGTCTATGAGCAACTGATCGGCAAGCTGACGTTGGGCGCCGAGGACCTGGGCGAGCAGCAGGTCAAGAACATCCCCCGGCCGATCCGGGCCTATCGCCTGACGCCGCAAGGCGCGCCACCGGCGCCGCCGCCGGCCGCACCGGCGCCGCGGCGCCTGAAGGCCCGCGTCGTCGTGCCCGTGCTGGGCGCGCTCGTGGTGCTGGCCGCCGCCGCTGTGATCGCGGTCCGCTGGCTTTCTCCAATGCCACCGGCAACGGCCGGCGCGGCCACGCCGCCGCCCGTCCAGGCGGTCGCCGGCGCTCCGGCACAGCCGCCTGCGAAACGCGTGCTGGTGCCGGAGGCCATTCCGTTCATCGACGATCGCGCTCAGGAGCGCATCCGCAGCATCTATCTCCCCGGGCTGGCCTCGAAGGCCCTCGCCATTTCCTCGTTCGGTCATTTCGCCTGGGCGAGCCAGCGCTTCGATGAGGCGACGGCACGCAAGGAGGCGCTGGACGCCTGCAACGCCGCCCTGAAGCGCGCCACCCCCAATCCGCCGCCGTCTGCCAATTGCGCCATCTATGCCATCGAGAACGACGTGGTCTGGACATTCCGGCCACCGCCAATGCCGCCCCGCCCCTGGATCGCAGCCAGCCGGCCGACGCCACCCGTCAAGCTCGATCCCGACACGATACCGCTGGTCTCTGCCGGAATCCGCCAGGTGACTGCCTCGACCTACGTTCCCGCGGCGCCCTTCAAGGCGATGGCGATCGGCCGCGACGGCACCACGATCCACGCTTGGGGGCGTGCCTCCGACTTTTCCGCGATGCGCGCGGCGCTCGAGAGCTGCGGATTCATCGCCCAACGGCCCTGCTTCGTCTATGCCTTGGGCGACGAGGTCGTGGTGCACATCCCCAAGATCGCACGCATCGTCGATGTGCTCACGTTCGACGATCTCGGCGGCGTCTCCCAGTCCGACCGCCAGCGCATTGCCACCACCTACTTGCCCGACGCCGATTGGCGGGCGCTGGCGATCGGCCGCAACGGCCGCATCGGCCTCGGGCTGCGGCAGACGGGCGAGCAGCACGCGATCGACCAGGCGATGCGCGCCTGCGAGCAGGCCGGCGGGATCGAGTGCACGCTGGCGGCCATCGGGCCGTTCAAGGTAGCGGCGCGCTAGACCAGGTTGCGCGGTATCCGCAGCGTCCAGTGGCGGCGGCAGATCTCGGCTTCGCCTTCTTGTGCACCGAGCGTTGCCCGCAACTCGAAGGCGTCTTTCGTGCAGGAGAGCCGCATCGAGGTCTCGAACCGCACCTGCCAGTCGCCGCGGCGCTTGGTTGCGGCGAACTGCATCGCGGCGCTGGCGGTGAGCGGATCGTCGTCCCTGAGGTCGAGCGCGTACTTGCCCTCGCTCTCGATCTCGAGCCCGAGCCGATCGAGCCGCATTACACCTGGACGCGGGCGAGTGGGCGGATCCGGCGTCGCGGTGTGCGGAGGGGGCAGCGCCGGCAGCATCGCGTCCTCGCGGTGCGCCGGCCGCACCGGCAGGTCGAGCGTGCCGGCGACGATCGTGACGGTTGCTGCCTCGGGCGCTGGCCAGATCATCGGCCAGTAGGTCGTCGAGAGGGCCAGCCGGACGCGATGGCCGGCCGGCAAGCTCGCCCCGCAGTCGTTGAGCCGGATATGCACGCGATAGTGTCGGCCGGGCTCGAGTGGCGATGGCGCCTCGTGACTGTCGCGATGGGTGAGGTTCAGGACGCCAAAGCTGAGGCGCAGCGACTCCCCGCCGGGATGCACGTCGCAGAGGCGCGCCACGAGGTTGGCGACCGGCCGATCGCAGGCGATGTCGAGAGTGACCACCGGCGCGCCGAGAAGCTCGATCGTCTCCCCGAGCGGCGGCGTGTCGAAGACCAGCGAGCGCTGGTCGTCGGGCCTCTGGTCTCCCGCCTGGTCGTTGCCGCGGCCGAACGGACACCATTCGCCGGCTTCGCTGCCGAGCGTCTGCGGCGAGCAGATCTTGCGCGGCACGATCGCGGCGGCCGCGCGGGCCAATCCGTCGTCCGTCAGGAAAAGGCGTTGGGGCGTGTTGCCCGGCGGCGGCCACGCCGGCTCGGCCACCCAGCGTCCCGGCAAGGTTTCGTGATGGGTCTCGGGCATGTGGCTTTCGGTCAGCCAGGCCCGCAGCATCGGCTCGGCCATCACGCCGGTGTCGATGCCCTTCAGCCAGTGGTCCCACCAGCGCAGCATCTCCTGCAGGAAGCCGATCTGCGGGCCGGGCTTGGCGAAATGCGGATAGGCGTGCGCCCACGGGCCGATCAGTCCCTTGCGCGGCACCTTCAAATGCTCGAGGAGGCGCGGGATGGCGTTGCTGTAGCCATCGGTCCAACCGCCGACGGCGTAGACCGGGCACTGGATCGCCTGCCAGTCCTCGCACACCGAGCCGTGCTTCCAGTAGGCATCGCGCGTCTGGTGGCGAAGCCAGCGTTCGAGAAAGAGCGGGACCTTGTGCAGGCGCTCGCGCCACATGTCGCGCCACCGCTCGCCGACCAGGGCGGGATCGGGCGGCTGGCACATGTCGTGGAAGAAGAAGCCCGCCCACCCAAGGTCGGCCGAGGCAAGCTTGGCGCCGCCCATGTAATGCACGTCGTCGGCATAGCGGTCGTCGGTCGAGCACAGCGTTACGATCGCCTTGAGCGCCGGCGGACGCAGCGCCGCGACCTGCAGCGCATTGAAACCACCCCAGGAGATGCCGAACATGCCGACAGCGCCGCTACACCACGGCTGGGCCGCCAGCCAGGCAATCACCTCCAGCGCGTCGTCGAGCTCCTGCTGGCTGTATTCATCGACGAGCACGCCCTCCGACTCGCCTGAACCGCGGATATCGACGCGCCCGGCGGCATAGCCGTGCCCGGCGAGATAGGGATGTGTGAGGGCGTCGCGTTCGAAGGTGCCGTCGCGCTTGCGATACGGCAGGTACTCCAGCAACGCCGGCACCGGGTTGCGTTCGGCGTCCTGCGGCAGCCAGAGGCGCGCGGCAAGGCGGGTGCCGTCCCGCAGCGGAATCAGCGTGTGCTCGATCTCGCGGACGACTCGGGGGAACTCTGTGACGATCACGCGACCGCGAGCATGCAGCTTTCCCGCCGTCTTGGCGATGGCTCGCCGTGTGCAACCGTGTAAGATTTCGCAGGCTCCATGGGGGGAGACCGATGTCGGGAAGCACCAAATTTCTGTTGTTCGCCACCGCGCTTCTGGTCGCGGTGGTGGGCTATCTGGCGGTCGACCATCTCGGCCTGATTCCGCAGTCGCGGCCGGCGACGACGAGGGCCCCGGCATCCGCTGCGCCCAAGGCGCCCGTTGCCGCGCCGCCAACCGCGGCAGCCGGCGCCGCCAGCGATCCCGCCCTGACCAAGGTCTACGAAGAGTGCGTGTCGACCCTCTTCCCGACGCAGGCCGACGCCCAGCGCCGTGCCGCTGCCTGCTCCGCCGCCCTGCAGAGCCGCCAGCTCAAGCCCGAGGAGATTGCCCTGGCGCGGCTGACGCGCGGCATCGCCCGCACCGCGCTCGGCGACAAGGCCCTGGCAGGCGAGGATTATATCGATGCGGTGCAGCGTTACGATCACCTGATCGATCCGGCCAATCCCGACGCGCTGACCCTCTACCGACACGCGGCCGCCCTGGCCGGCGCCGGCCAGACCGACAAGGCACTGGACGAGTACAGCGCCGCCATCAAGGCCAATCCCAAGGCCTCGCTCGCCTTCCTCGGCCGCGGCGTGCTGCTGGCCGAGCGCAAGCGCTCCTATGACCGCGCCATCGAGGACTTCGACAAGGTGCTGACGCTCGAGCCCGACAATGTCGAGGCGCTGATCAGCCGCGGCGATGCTTTCTCGCAGCTAGGCGATATGGGACGCGCCATGGTCGATCTCAACCGTGCGGTCGCGCTGGCGCCGCAATCGGCGGTACCGTTGCTCAGCCGCGGCCAGGCGGAGAGCCGCCGTGGCAACAACGCCGGCGCCGAGCGCGACTACGAGGCGGCGCTGAAGATCGATCCGCGCAACGCCGACGCCATGATCAATCTTGCCGCCATCCAGTCGATGCAGGGCAAGTCGGACGATGCAGTGAAGCTGCTCGATCAGGCGATCGCGATCGACAGCAGCAATCCTCTGGCCTTCTACAATCGCGGCTATGCCTGGTTCGCGCTCAAGGGCTACGACAAGGCGATCGCCGACTACGGCAAGGCGATCGAGCTCGAGCCGCGCCTGGGCCTGGCCTACAACAACCGGGCGCTGAGCCGCGCCGTCGCCGGCACAGACCTCGTCGCCGCATTGAACAACAGCGACCAGGCGCTGAAGCTCCTGCCGCTGAACCTCGAAGTGCGGGACACGCGAGGCTTCATCTATCTCAAGTTCGGCGATCCGCAGCTGGCGCTCAACGAATACAATGCCGCGCTGACCTTCGATCCCAACCGGGCTCTGTCGCTCTACGGCCGCGGGCTCGCCAGGATCAAGACCGGCGACGTCGCGGGCGGCAAGGGCGACCAGGCCGCCGCCCTCACCATCAACCCCGACGTCGCCAACGACTTTGCCGTGTACGGTGTACAGTAGCGCCCGTCGGGGGTCAGACCAGGGCCTGGCGCCAGGACTTTTCCGCCGTCGGGTCGGCGTGGCGGTCGAAGCGGATGATGGCGTAGTGGCCGCCTTGCCCGGCGCGCAGTTCCTGGATCTTTTTCCAGGTATCGCCGGCGACCGCGTAAAGGGCCGCGAGCCGCTGCCTCGCCCGCCCGTCGGTCGGATTGAGGCGCAGGTCCTCCTCGAGGTCCCCTGCGGTCGTCCCCATCCGATCCAGCTCGCGCTCGAGGAAGGCGATTCGTCGCGCGACCACAGCCTCAGTATCATTCATTGCTTGTCCCCCGCCCACAGGCTCCTAGAGTCGCGGCGTCCTCATTGCAAGCAGCTTGCGCACTGAGTGCAGCCGATTTCGTTGACGATGCAAAACCTGCATGTGAAGCTTTGTCAGCTTCATTGGGGACTGGAGCATGATTAGAGCGGTGCTTTGGGGAGCGCTTGCGCTCAATCTGATTATGGTCGCGATATCGGCGAACGAAGCGAAAGCCGACCAGGAGAGCTGCGCCCAGTTCCGCGACGCCATCATCAGGATGGAGACCGAGTCGGTGCGGCCGCCCGGTTGGTTCGGCCTGGATCGCAATCTGCGCGAGCTCTACACGAAGGACTGCCTGCAGAATCCTGGCGACGCCTTGCCGCCGCTGCACATCGCGCTGGATGGGGGGCCCTATACGCTCAGCCCTGACTGCGATGCCTTGCTCAGTCGCATCTCTGGCGATCCCCTGCTCGATGATGCCGACGCCCAGGAACGCGCCCGCTGGCTCGACACCATGCGTTCCCAATGCCGCGACTTCCTCGATGCCTTGAAGCGGCGCACCGGCATCGATCCCGACCGGGATCCGGGCGGGTTCTGGCCGGCCGTCGGCAATCTCGCCTTCAACGGCTTCGCGCCGCCCGGCACGCCATCGCTGCCGCCGGCCAGCATCTACGCCGATCCCGGCTGGCAACGGATGTGCAAGGGCGCGGCCAAAAACCAGAACACCTGCCTGCAGCGGCAGCAGAACATGCAGTCCCTGGCCGCGCCTCTGATCAACAACACTGTCGGCCCTGGATCGCCTGGCGCCGACAATCCACCGGAACCCAAGGTCACGCCGCGGAGTACCGACGGATACGGCACGACCCAGGCTGGTGCGTTCGCGGATTGCGCGGCGCTCTACGGTTCGGTTGTGGACATGTGCAAGGCCAACGAGTTGACGGCGCTGCGCACAGCGGCGCGCATGCCGCCACCGGCTCCGCCCAAACCGGCACCGCCTAAGCCTGCACCGCCACCCGCGGCAAAACCCAACCCGCCACAGGCTTCGCAAGCGCCACCGCAGCAGGCGGCAGCTCCATCGCAATGCCAGCAGCTTGCCGCGAAGTACGTCGCCGCCGCCCAGGCCAACGACGGACCGGGCGCGATCGCGGGCTACAACGCACTCAAGGCCGCCGGCGGCTGTGGCGTGCTCGACAAGGTCCCGCCGGTGGTCGCGGCGGCTCCGCCGGCCGCAGGGGACCCGCGCTTCATCCAACGCGGCGCGAGGCCCGGCATCGACAGCACGGTCGGCGCGTGCAACGCCTCGCCGGCCGAGTGCCAGGAGGCGATGCGCCAGCTCGAGGCCGGCACGTCGCCGGCGGCCAAGGCCGCCCTGATGGCCAATGCGATCAGCGTCGGCCTGCAACTCGGCGCCGCCATGGCGAACGGCCTGGCCGCAGTCGCGCCGCAGGGCGGCGGTGGCGGCCAACCCACGGTCAGAGGCAACAACACCGACATGCGAAGCCTGGCGGCGCCGCCGATCCATAACGGACGCGGTCAGGGATCGGGCACCGCGCCGCCCCAGTACAACAATCAAAGCACCATCACGGGCACATCACGATGATTCGCAAGCTGTTGGCCGCCGCAGGCCTGTTGTTGACGCTCGACGCCTGCACCGGCCCGCCGCCGCCCAAGATGGTCGACGCCTTCAAAGACGTTTACAACGGCAACTCGGCGGCTGTGCCGGCGAACGCGCCGGTCACCATGACGCCGCCGATCGGCATCATCTTCAGCGAGAACGTCGAGGCCCATATCGGCGCCGTGCGCGACGCCAACGAGTACTGGGGCAAGGTCGTGCCGGCGTCACTCACCAATACGGTGGTGATCGCTGACACCAACCCCATCTACTTCTCGGGCAAGATCCTGCAACTGCTGCAGCGCCGCTTCCCGGGCGCCGTGCCGATCAACGACTTCAACCAGGCCGCACAGACGGGCAAGCGCTCGGTGATCTTGGTCGACCTGCGCATGAAGTACATGGAGCCCTATGGCGATCGTAACCAGAAGATGGACATCGACCTCTATTTCTTCGACGCCAGCATGAATCCGGTATCCAAGCTGAACGGCCACGCCGAGTACTATGTGCCGTATGCGTCGATGGACACGGGCATGCAGAAGATCACCAACGCGGCCATCGCCGAGCTCGATTCCAAGATTTCGGCGACGGTGCGTTGATCCAGACTGGATCTGATTGTCCCTGACAGCGAGGCAGCCCGACGGTAGAACTGCGCGTCGGACGTGTATCGTCCCTGGAGGAAGCCATGGCACTGCACATGGACATCGTCCCGCTCCAACGCCTGGTCATCATCGTCGCCCATGGCGAGGTCACGGCCGACGACCTCTCGAATAACGTGCGCGAGCTCATGGAGGCTCACGTCGCGCGCTATGCCAAGATCATCGACGTTTCGGCCTCGCATTGGGTACTGACCAAGGAGCAGATCGCCGACATCGGTGATCGCCTGCGCGGCGATCCCGACAGCGACGCCCGCGGTCCTGTTGCCTTCATCGTCAGCCCCCACGACGAAGGCTTCGCCCAGGTCTTCGCCCAGATCACTGAGGACGACCGGCCGGTCCGGCTGTTCCACAGCCTGCACGACGCGCGGCGGTGGCTGGAGGAGATCCGCTGGACTTCGGCACACGCCGGACCGGATCAACCAGCCAAGACGCCTCAGTCCACGGCAAGGATCGTCCGCTAGACCTCAACGCTCCAGGTCGAGCGTGTCGGCGCGGGGAGCTTCCTTGAGGTTCATCCGACCGTCGTAGATCGGCCGCGCGGCGGTGGTCGGGCCGGGATACTGCACGAACAGCACGGTCCCACCGGTCTCGGTGCGCATCTCGTTCTCGAAGTGCGGGTCTTCCATGTAGACCAGCGTACCGGGGCCGTATTTGCGCTCGCCCATCTGGAACTCGCCGTCGATGATGTACCAAACCTGTGCGAAGTCGTGGCGGTGCAGCGGAAAGCCCGCTCCGGGCTCGTAGCGCAGGAAGCCGGCATTGGGCGCGGTCGGCCGTTCGGGCGTCGGATGGAACAGGAACTTGGTGACGTTCCCGAAGCGGCCCATCTGCCAGTCCATATCGTCGGGATGGCGGAACTCGGGGGCGTGGTGGCTCATGGTATCCTCCGGTCGTCGTTTGCGAAAGCGCGGGTCGCCATGCGAAGGCGTACTCGATCGGCGAAAACATGCTGAGCGACCCGGCGAGGCTTTACCAGCGGCATGACGAGGGTAGACTTCCCCATGCAGATCGAACGGCCCCATCCCAAGATCGGCGCCCTGGTGAGCGGCGTCGATGTGCGTGCGTTGAGCGAAGAGGATTGGCAGACGCTCTATCGCACCTGGCTCGACAGCATCGTCATGGTCGTGCGCGGCCAGACGCTCACCAAGGAAGAGTTCCTCGCCTACTCGCGCCGCTTCGGCCGGCTGAAGCCGCACCGCGTGCGCAAGACACGCGATGCCGAATTCCCCGAGCTCACGGTCATGGGCATCGGCACGCGCAAGGCCGACGGCCAGGTCAACCAGGCGATCTACAACCGCGGCGGCCATTGGCACACCGACTCGCCGTGGGATGACGAGGTCTGCAAGGGCACGCAGCTCTACGGCGTCGCCATCCCCTCGACCGGCGGCGATACCGCCTTCGCCAGCATGTACGAGGCCTACGCAGCATTGCCCGAGAGCCTGAAGCAGCGCATCGCCGGGCTCAGGGCCGAATACATCTATGGCGGCAAGAGGCGCGACGGTCATGACCTGCTCGAGCCCGAGGACAGGCAGCGCCCGCCCGCCGTCTATCCCATGGTGCGCGTGCACGAGGAGACCGGCCGCACGTCGCTCTACGCCAATCCGCATCACATCGTGCGCATCCAGGGGACGAGCGAGACCGACAGCGACGCGCTGGTGAAGGAACTCACGCCCTACATGGTCGAGACGCCGGCGCAGTATCAGCACAAGTGGCAGAAGGGCGACATCGTGATCTGGGACAATCGCTGCGGCCTGCACAAGGCCTGTGGCGGTTATCCCATCGAAGAGCCGCGCATCCACTGGCGAACCACCATCATGCAGGACGAGGTGCGCCGGCAGATCGCCGCGTAACCATTTTCAAGTCCGCTCATGGTCATGCTCTTCCGGACCGCCTGCCTCTGGCCGGCTCATAGCTCATGAGGCCGGCGGGACGCCGGCGGTCCGGAAGACGGAGTCATGCTCGTCAGCGCTTGGGCGGTGTCGCCGGCCACGACTTGATCAGCGTGTCGTAGTCGACCGTCTCGCCCTTGGGCTTCTCGTTCGCAAGCTTGCGCTGCGGTGCCACCGTGCCGTCCTTCTCGGCCTTGGCGTACCAGTAGTCGGCGGTCTGCTTGGGATTGAGCTTGGGACCGCAGGCGCCCTGGGCGCCCGACTTCTCGAGACGCTCGAGCACGGAGTCCTGGGCGGCGGCCAGCGCATCCATGGCCTGCTGCGGCGTCTTGGCACCGGACGAGGCATCGCCGATGTTCTGCCACCACAGCTGGGCGAGCTTGGGATAGTCGGGCACGTTGACGCCCGTCGGGGTCCACTGCACGCGCGCCGGCGAGCGGTAGAATTCGATCAGGCCACCGAGCTTGGGCGCCCGTTCGGTGAAGCTCTTGTCCCAGATGTCGCTTTCACGAACGAACGTCAGGCCGACATGGCTCTTCTTCAGCGAGGTGGTCTTGGCGACCATGAACTGCATGTAGAGCCAGGCCGCCTTGCGCCGGTCGAGCGGCGTCGACTTCAGCAGGGTGAGCGAGCCCGCGTCCTGGTAGCCGAGCTTCATGCCCTCCTTCCAGTACGAGCCGTGCGGCGAGGGCGCCATCCGCCACTTGGGCGTGCCGTCGGCGTTCACCACCGGCAGGCCGGGCTTCACCATGTCGGCGGTGAAGGCGGTGTACCAGAAGATCTGCTGGGCGATGTTGCCCTGGGCCGGCACGGCGCCGGCTTCGGAGAAGGTCATGCCGCGCGCGTTGGGCGGGGCATATTTGTTCAGCCACTCGACGTACTTGACGATCGAGTAGACGGCCGCCGGACCGTTGGTGTCGCCGCCACGCTCCACCGAGGAGCCGACCGGACGGCAGCCCTCCATGCGGATGCCCCATTCGTCGACCGGCTTGCCGTTGGGGATGCCCTTGTCGCCGTTGCCGGCCATCGACAGCCAGGCGTCGGTGAAGCGCCAACCCAGCGACGGGTCCTTCTTGCCGTAGTCCATGTGGCCATAGACCTTGACGCCGCCGATCTCCTTGACGTCGTTGGTGAAGAACTCGGCGATGTCCTCGTAGGCCGACCAGTTCACCGGCACGCCGAGCTCGTAGCCGTACTTGGCCTTGAAGCGTGCCTTGTAGTCGGGGTTGGTGAACCAGTCGTAGCGGAACCAGTAGAGGTTCGCGAACTGCTGATCGGGCAGCTGGAACAGCTTGCCGTCGGGCGCCGTTCCGAACGACTTGCCGATGAAGTCGTCGACGTCGAGCGTCGGCAGCGTCACGTCCTTGCCCTCGCCCGCCATCCAGTCGGTCAGGCTGACCGTCTGGTTGTAGCGGAAGTGGGTGCCGACCAGGTCGGAGTCGTTGATCCAGCCGTCGTAGATGTTCCTGCCCGACTGCATCTGGGTCTGGATCTTCTCGACGACGTCACCCTCCTGGATGATGTCGTGCTTGACCTTGATGCCGGTGATCTCGGTGAAGGCCTTGGCCAGCACCTTGGATTCGTACTCATGCGTGGTGATGGTCTCGGAGACGATGCTGATCTCCATGCCGACGAAAGGCTTCGCGGCATTGATGAACCATTGCATCTCCTTCATCTGCTCGTCCTTGCTGAGGGTCGACGGCTGGAACTCGGTGTCGATCCACTTCTTTGCCGCCGCCTCATCGGCGTACGCCGGAGCTTGCAAAGCCCCCAAACAGGCCGCCATTGCGATGGCGCTGGCCATCGTCGATAGACGGACCTTGGCTGTCACGTGTCTCATGGCTTTCCTCCAATCCTAGCGATTGATCGCGGAAAGATGTCCGGTTTGCCCGGCTCTGCTTGACCTCGTAGGCCTCAGACCGTGCGGAACACGATCACGGCAGCGACCAACGAAATGACGGTGGCGAGCCACAGGCTCGACAATTCGATGCCCTCGCCGATCGGCAGGACGGCAATCGGCGAGGTGCCGACGAAGCCGATCCAGGCGAGGTGGATGACGGCGGCGAGCACGAGCGACAGGAACAGCCTATCGCCGCGTGTCGTCGGAATGCCGAGGACGCCGACGCGCTCGGCCTCGGGCCGCGCCTGGGCAAGCCAGATCATGACGATCAGGACGAGGCCGATGGCGGCGAAGAAGAGAGCGGTTGCCGGCGTCCAGGCCATCCAGGCGACGTTTTCCATGCCCGCCACCTAGACCCGGCCGAGCGCGAAGCCGCGCGCGATGTAGTTGCGCACGTACCAGATCACGACGGCGCCGGGGAGGATGGTGAGCGTGCCGGCGGCGGCCAGCACGCCCCAGTCCATGCCGGCCGCCGACACGGTGCGCGTCATGGTGGCGGCGATCGGCTTGGCGTTGACCGAGGTCAGCGTGCGCGCCAGCAGGAGCTCGACCCACGAGAACATGAAGCAGAAGAAGGCGGCGACGCCGATGCCGCTTGCGATCAGCGGCATCAGGATCTTGACGAAGAAGCGCGGGAACGAATAGCCGTCGAGGAACGCCGTCTCGTCGATCTCGCGCGGCACGCTCGAGATGAAGCCCTCGAGGATCCAGACCGCGAGCGGGATGTTGAACAGGCAATGCGCCAGCGCCACTGCCCACGGCGTGTCGAACAGCCCGATCGCCGAATAGAGGTTGAAGAACGGCAGGGCGAACACCGCCGCTGGCGCCATGCGGTTGGACAGCAGCCAGAAGAACAGGTGCTTGTCGCCCATGAAGCGGTAGCGTGAGAAGGCGTAGGCCGCGGGCAGGGCGAAGCTGATCGACAGGATGGTGTTGATCAACACGTACTTCAGCGAATTGATGTAGCCCGAGTACCAGCTCGCGTCGGTGAAGATGACGCGGTAGTTCTCGAGCGTCGGCCGCTCGGGCCACAAGGTCATCGTCGAGGTGATCTCGACGTTGGTCTTGAAGCTCATGTTGACCAGCCAGTAGATCGGCAGCAGCAGGAAGATCAGGAACAGCGCCAGGATCACGTGACGGCCGGGAATGGCGTACATCATCCTTCGCCTCCCGTGCCCCTGCGCTCGCCGCCCGCATTGGTCATGACGGTGAAGAACACCCAGCAGACGATGATGATGATCAGCATGTAGACGATCGACATGGCCGCGGCCTTGCCGAGGTCGAACTGGCCGAGCGCCAGCTTGACGAGCTCGATCGACAGGAAGGTCGTCGAGTTGCCCGGCCCGCCGCCCGTCACCACAAACGGCTCGGTGTAGATCATGAACGAGTCCATGAAGCGCAGCAGGGCCGCAATCACCAGCACGTGCCGCATCTTGGGCAGCTGGATCGCGGTGAACACCGCCCAGCGCGAGGCGCCGTCGATGCTGGCCGCCTGGTAATAGGCGTCGGGAATCGACTTCAAGCCGGCATAGCAGAGCAGCGCCACCAGGCTCGACCAGTGCCAGACATCCATCACGATGATGGTGAGCCAGGCGTCGATCGGATTGGCCACGTAGTTGTAGTCGAAGCCCAGGCGGTTCAGTCCCCAGCCCATCAGGCCGATGTCGGACCGGCCGAAGATCTGCCAGATCGTGCCGACGACGTTCCACGGGATCAGGAGCGGCAGGGCGAGCACGACCAGGGTGAAGGCGACGCCCCAGCCCTCGCGCGGCATGGCGAGCGCAATCACGATGCCGAGCGGGATCTCGATCGCCAGGACCACGGCGGAGAAGGCGAGATTGCGCAACAACGAGGCGAAGAAGCGTCCGCCGAGCTCGGTCGAGGGATCGAGCAGCTCCTGGTACCAGCCGACGCCGTTCCAGAAGAACTGGTTGTTGCCGAACGTGTCCTGCACCGAATAGTTCACCACGGTCATTAGCGGCACGACCGCCGAGAAGGCGACGATGGCGAACACCGGCAGCACGAGCAGCCAGCCCTTCTGATTTGGGACCTTCTCCATCACGCCGCTCCCTCGACCCGGCGCTGGTCGGCGTAGACGTGGATCTGGCTGGGATCGAAGACCAGCCCGGCCTCATTGCCGGCGATCGTGAGCCCGCGCGGCACGCGCGCCGCGATCTTGAGGTCGCCCACGCGCACATGGGCGAAGCGGCTGCGCCCGAGATCGTCGATGCGCTCGACCTTGGCCGCGAGCAGACCCGGCGCGGGCCGATCGAGGGCCACGAACTCCGGACGGATGCCGACTTCGATGCGCGCGCCCGGCGGCAGCTTGTCGTAGCCGCGGACCAGACCCAGCTCGTGGCCGGCGATGCGCGCCTTTCGTCCGGTGACCTCGGCCGGCAGCACGTTCATGCCTGGCGAACCGATGAAGTAGCCGACGAAGGTGTGGTCGGGCCGCAGGAACAGCTCCTCCGGAGTGCCGGTCTGCACGACGCTGCCCTCGTGCATCACCACCACGGTGTCGGCGAAGGTGAGCGCCTCGGTCTGGTCATGGGTGACGTAGATCATCGTGAGGTCGAGCGCGCGGTGCAGGACCTTGAGCTTGGAGCGCAGCTCCCACTTCAACGCCGGATCGATCACCGTCAGCGGCTCGTCGAACAGGACCGCCGCCACGTCGGCCCGGACCAGCCCGCGGCCCAGCGAGATCTTCTGCTTGGCGTCGGCGGTCAGCCGGCTCGCCTTGCGATCGAGCTGGGGAACGAGGTCGAGGAGCTCGGCGATCTCGCGCACCCGTGCCTCGATCTCGGCGCGCGGCCGGCCGCGGTTCTTGAGCGGGAACGCCAGGTTCTCGCCCACGGTCATGGTGTCGTAGATGACCGGGAACTGGAACACCTGGGCGATGTTGCGCTGCTGGGTCGTGAGCGCCATGACATCGCGGCCGTCGAACAGGACCTTGCCGCGCGAGGGCCTGACGATGCCCGAGATGATGTTGAGCAAGGTGGTCTTGCCGCACCCCGACGGTCCCAGCAGCGCATAGGCACCGCCCTGCCGCCAGGTCATCGATGTCGGTTTCAGCGCAAAGCCCGAGGGATCGGCGTTGTTGCTGCTGTAGGAATGGGCAAGGTCGACTAGGTCGATGCGGGCCATGGCGCGCCTCAGCCGGCCGCCGGGGCGGCGACCAGCCGGCCCTCGGGGTCGAAGACGAAGACATCGTCGGGATCGAGCGCGGCTTCGACCGTCTGGCCGGGCGGGAACTCATGGACGCCGGGCAGGACGGCGACCCAGTTGGTGCCGTCGCGCTGGAGATGAACGAAGCTTTCGGAGCCGGCGATCTCGGTGAGCGCCACCGTCGCCGCGAAGACGTGATGTCCCGCCCGACCGTTGGCGACGGCGAGCTGATGGGCACGGAAACCGACGCGATAGGGCCCGTCCTGCAGTCCGGCGTAGAGGCCGTTCGCGGGGGCAGTGTCACCGCCGCGATAGGCGACAGAGCCGTTCTTCTTTTCGATCGCCACGGTGTTGAGCGGCGGATCGGAGAACAGCTCGGCCACGCGCAGCGTCCTCGGCTGATGATAGACGGTGGGCGTGTCGCCGACTTGCAGGGCGCGGCCTTCGGACATGCAGATCGTCCGGCCGCCCAGCAACAAGGCTTCGGACGGCTCGGTGGTGGCGTAGACAAAGATCGCGCCCGAGACCTCGAAGATCCGTGGCAGCTCGGCGCGCAGCTCCTCGCGCAGCTTGTAGTCGAGATTGGCCAGCGGCTCGTCGAGCAGCACGAGATCGGCGCCCTTCACCAGGGCGCGGGCGATCGCCGTGCGCTGCTGCTGGCCGCCCGACAGCGCAAGCGGCGTGCGGCCGAGGTACGGCTCCAGCCGCAGCAGGCGCGCCGTCTCCTGCACCCGGCGCTCGATCTCCTCCTGCGGCCGGCCCTGAACCCTGAGCGGCGAGGCGATGTTCTCGAAGATGGTGAGCGAGGGGTAGTTGATGAACTGCTGGTAGACCATCGCGACCGAGCGCTTGCGCACGTCGATGCCCGTGACGTCCTTGCCCTCGACCAGGATGCGACCCGACGTGGGCGTGTCGAGCCCCGCCATCACGCGCATCAAGGACGTCTTGCCGGAGAGGGTCGGTCCCAGCAGCACGTTCAACGTGCCGCGCTCGAGCGACAGCGATATGTCGCTCAGATGGATCTCCGCGCCGCGCACCGACGAGACGTCCTGGAGCTGCACGGTCATGAGGCGAGTCTCGCGGAGCCCTCGCGCACCGCCTGCCGGTGCGAGGCCATCCAGTTGCCGAGCTCGGCGGTCTCGGCCGCCGTCATGCGCAGACCGAGCTTCGAGCGGCGCCAGACGACGTCGGCGGCCGTCTCTGCCCATTCCTGGTCCATCAGGAAGGCGACCTCGCGCTCGGTCAGGTCGGCGCCGAAGCGCTGGCCGAGATCGCTCATGGCGCGCGCCCCTCTGAGCAGGGCAGTGGCGCGCGTGCCGTAGGCGCGGACAAGGCGGCCGGCATGGTCGGGTGTCAGGTACGGATGGCGGCTGCGGAGATCGGCGGCCAGGGTCTCGAGCCCATCCACGGGAAAGTCGCCGCCGGGCAGTGCGCTGTCCGGCCTCTCGGCGGTGGACTTCATCGCCGGCACATGCGGGCCAAGCTTGTCGAGGGCGGCTTCGGCGAGGCGACGGAAGGTGGTGATCTTGCCGCCAACGACGTTCAGCAGCGCCGGCGATCCCGCCGGCGCTTCGAGCACGAGGACATAGTCGCGCGTGACCTCCTGGGCCTCGGAGACGCCATCATCGAACAGCGGACGCACGCCGGAGTAGGTCCAGACGACGTCGGCCGGCGCCAGCGACTTGCCGAAATACTCGCTGGCCACGGCGCAGAGATAGGCGATCTCATCGGCGCTGGCCGCGACGGCGGTCGGATCTCCGGCATAGTCGCGGTCGGTCGTGCCGATCAGGGTGAAATCGCCCTCGAAGGGAATGGCGAAGACCACACGGCCGTCGGCGTTCTGGAAGATGTAGGACTTGTCGTGGTCGAACAGGCGGCGCACGACGATGTGCGAGCCCTGGACGAGCCGGACCTTGACCGCACTGTTGCTGCGCACCGTGCCGGACAGCACGCTGCCGACCCAGGGACCCGCCGCATTGATCAGCGCGCGCGCCCGCACCGCGTCGCGCCGGCCGGTGCGCTGGTCCTCCACTGCGAGCGTCCACAAGCCGTCGGCCCGCTCGGCCGACACACAGCGCGTGCGCGTGTGGATCACAGCACCATGCCCGGCGGCATCGAGGGCGACCAGCACCACGAGGCGGGAATCGTCGACCCAGCAATCGGAGTACTCGAAAGCGCGCGCGAAGGACGGCTTCAGCGGCGCGCCCGCAGGATCGCGTTTCAGGTTCACAGGCCGCGCGGCTGGCAACAGCACCCTCCCGCCGAGATGGTCGTAGAGGAAGAGGCCGAGCCTGAGCATCCAACTCGGCCGCAATCCTGTGTGAAGCGGCAGTACGAAGCGGAGCGGTCTGATTATATGCGGCGCCATGCGCCACAGCACCTCGCGCTCGCGCAACGCTTCGCGCACCAAACGAAACTCGTAGTGCTCCAGATAGCGCAGGCCGCCGTGGATCAGCTTGGTCGACGCCGACGAGGTCGCCGAGGCGAGGTCGTCCTGCTCGCAAAGAAATACCGAAAGGCCGCGCCGCACGCCCTCGCGGGCGATGCCGCAGCCATTGATGCCGCCACCGATGATGGCGAGATCAAATTCGGCCGACACTTGAGCGTTTCCTTTTTCGTATTGTTTTCGCTTTTACATTAAAGCGAACTATAAATGATTATTTCTACACTCACAATGAAGCGAAGTGGGTAAAAAGCGATCTTTTTCCAAGTTCAGGCGAAAAAAGAAGCGGGCCGCGCTCAGGCAGCCTCGGTTACGCCCCGTTGGGCGCCGTCTCGATGACTTCGACGGAGTGCTCGGCGCAGATCGCCCGCAGGCGCTGGGACTCGAGCCGGTCGGTGACGAACACCTGGATCTGGGAGATGTGGCCGATGCGGACCGGCGCCGTGCGTTCGAACTTCAGCCGGTCGGCGACCAGCACGACGCGGCGGGCGTTCTCCATGATCGCCTGGCTGACGCGCACTTCACGGTAATCGAAATCGAGCAGGGCGCCGTCCTCGTCGATCGCCGAGGTGCCGATCACCGCAGTGTCGACCTTGAACTGCCGGATGAGATCGATGGCCGCCGCGCCGATGACCGCGCCGTCGCTGCGCCGTACCGGCCCGCCGGCCACGATCACGTCGAAGCTGGGAAAGGGGTAGAGCGTCCGCGCGACATTGAGGTTGTTGGTGATGACCAGCAGGTCCTCATGGGTGGTGAGCGCGCGCGCCACCTCCTCGGTCGTGGTGCCGATATTGATGAACAACGAGCTCTGGTTGGGGATCAGCGCCGCCGCCCTGGAACCGATCGCGCGCTTCTCCTGGGCGGCGATCAGGCGGCGCGCCTCATAGGCGGTATTTTCGACGCCCGACGCGATCACGGCGCCGCCGTGGATTCGGCTGAGCAGGCGCTGCTCGCAAAGATCGTTGAGGTCCTTGCGGATGGTCTGCGGCGTTACGTCGAACCTTTCGGCAAGGCCGTCGACGCTGACCCGTCCTTCCACCCGAGCCAGCGCCAGTATTTCCTTCTGCCGGGACGTAGCAGGCTGCATGCGGGCGAATTCTATGCCGGTCGAGTGCCGGCACAAGCGACGATCGCGCCCGTTGATCTCACCCTTTCAGGTCGCGGGCTTCTGCGTCCGGGTGTAGCCGCGGCTCTCCATGCAGTCGTTGAAGGCCTCGAGCTCGGCGCTGCCGCGATCGGTCCTCGCCTGCTGCTGCGCGGCGATCATGCCCGCGCCGCCCAGTGCGGGGTTGCTGGAGCCATAAGGATAGAGCCGCTGCGCCTGCTGCTGCGCCACCGTCCGGCATTGCGCGGTATCGGCGGCGACCGTGGCATCGGTGGCGCCGGCCTTCTGCCACGCGGCCGGCCCCGGCGGCGCACAGGCCGGAAGGAGATGCGGCAGCAGGACCAGCGCGGCCAAGGTGCGCGCCAACGGAATTCTCAGCATCGGCCATCGTACCGCCTGGACCGGCGTTCTGCAGCGGCCGTGTAAAAATTTTCCGGCCGTTCTGTATCTTTTCGCTCCGGCCGTTCGTCTTCCAAGCGTAAGGACGGGTTGAAATTACTTAACCCACTAGTTTAGTATTGTCCAAAGCCCGTTCGAGGAGCCACGGATGAAGCTGTATTACGGTTGGGTCGTGGTCGCTGCGGGCGCCCTGATGGGGTGCGTGGCGATCGGTTCGGTGTTCTCGCTGGCCGTGTTCCTGCAGCCCATGGCCGACGCCACCGGCTGGTCGCGCACCGGCGTGTCGACGGCCATGACCATCGTCTTCCTGACCATGGGCGTCGCCTCGTTCGGCTGGGGCGCCCTCACCGACCGCTTCGGGCCCAAGGTTGTCGTGCTGAGCGGCGGCGTGCTGCTGGGGCTCGGCCTCACGCTCGCGAGCCGCACCCAGAGCCTGCTCGCATTCCAGCTGATCTACGGCATCATGGTCGGCGGCGCGGCAGGCGCGGTGTTCACGCCGACCTTCGCCACCGTGACCGGCTGGTTCGAGAAGCATCGCAGCCTCGCCGTCTCGCTGGTCTCGGCCGGCATGGGCGTGGCGCCGATGACCGTCTCGCCCTTCGCCAGCTGGCTGATCACCCATTACGACTGGCGCGTCGCGCAGTTCGTGATCGCGATCCTGGCCTGGGTCGTCCTGATCCCGATCGCCTTCCTGGTGCGCCGGCCGCCGGCGCAGCCCGACGAGCGCGAGCGCGCGATCGCCCGACCCGGCGCGATGACGGGTGCGGCCGATCCCAACATGACCGCCGCCCAGGCGTTGCGCTCGCCGCAGTTCTGGGTCCTGTCGCTCACCTACTTCTGCTGCTGCGCCACCCATGCCGGCCCGATCTTCCACACGGTGAGCTACGCCATCGCCTGCGGCCTGCCGATGATGGCTGCGGTCACCATCTACAGCGTCGAAGGCCTGGCGGGTCTCGGCGGGCGCATCCTGTTCGGCTTGTCGGGCGATCGCTTCGGCGCCAAGCGCGTGCTGGTGATCGGCCTGTTCGCCCAGGCGCTGGGCGCGGGCGCCTACTTCTTCGTGCGCCAGCTCGGCGAGTTCTATGCCGTCGCCGCGGTGTTCGGCCTGATCTACGGCGGCATCATGCCGCTCTATGCCGTGATCGCCCGCGAGTACTTCCCGATGCGCATCATGGGCACGGTGCTGGGCGCCGCGACCATCTTCTCGTCCGGCGGCATGGCGCTGGGGCCCGCCCTCGGCGGTTGGATCTTCGACACCACCGGCAGCTACGGCTGGCTCTACATCGCCTCGTTCGGCATGGGCCTCGGCGCTGTCGCCATCGCGCTGTTCTTCCCGCCCTTCCCCTCGCAGCAGCGCGCGGCGGCGCAGCCCGCCTGACGTCAGCCGGCGAACATCGCCCTGAGTCGCGGCGCGACGTCGCGGGCAAAACATTCGAGGCTCGCATTTGTATCGTCGGGCGTAAGGCCCGGCGGCACGGCCCAGGTCACGATGTCGGTCAGGCCGTACTCGCGGATGAAGGCCGCGAGCTCCTTCACGCAGTGCTCGACGTCACCCACCACCCAGGTCTGCGGGATACGGTCGGCCTCGGCGATGCCCTGGATGCCACCGTGGCCGCCCGACTCCTCGCGGAAGCGGTTGTAGACCTCCATTCGCCGGCGCTCGGCCACTCGCACCTTGCCCCAGTCGCGCTCGCGATCGTCGGTCACCAGGCAGGACTTGATGATGCCGATGCGATGCGCCGCTGGATCGCGGCCTTCGGCTTTAAGCTTGGCCAGCCAGGGATCGAGCGACTGCCGGCGCGGCCCCTGCGGCAACAGGTTGGCGCCGACCCGCGCGGCGCGCAGCGCACCCGCCTCCGACATCGCCGCCACCCACAGAGGCGGCCCGCCTGGCTGCACGTAGCCCGGCGTGACCTTCACCTCTTCGAAATTGTAGCGCTTGCCCGCGTAGCTGAATTTCTCGCCGGTGAAGGCAAGCTTCAGGACGTCCAGTCCCTCGTCGGTCAGCGAGACGCGGCGCGATACCGGCAGGCCGAAGCCCTTGAACTCATGCGGCGCGTAGCCCATGCCGGCGCCGATCTCGACGCGCCCACCGCTGATATTGTCGAGCACCGCGAGGTCCTCGGCGAGCCGCAGCGGATGGTTGAACGGCAGCAGGCAAACGTCGCAGGAGAAACGCACGCGTTTGGTGCGCGCCGCCATCGCCGCGGCGACAGGGATCCATGACGGCAGGTAGCCATCCTCGACGAAGTGATGCTCGGTGAACCACACGAGATCGAGGCCGAGCCCGTCCAGCCACGCCACCTGGTCCATGATCGCGGCATAGAGCGCCTGGTGGCTCATGCCGGATTCGGGTGGATTGCGGAAATCGTAGGCGACGCCCAGGCGCAGGGGCTTGGTCATCGTTATTTCCTCCCGGCTCGCCTTGAATGTGGCGCGCGCCGAGCCTACGTTCGCGACCGTTCGAAGCCAACAGGATGTGCACGATGGATTTCTGTCCGACAGCAAATCGACCTCTTGCTCTCGGGGAAATCCGTCTTCATGCCATCCATCACCGTATCCAATCTCGCCTGGTCGACGCCTGACGGCCGACCTGTCCTTTCCAATCTCGATCTGAGCTTCGGCAGCGAGCGCACCGGCCTGGTCGGTCGCAACGGCGTGGGCAAAAGCACGCTGCTTCGACTGATTGCCGCCGAGCTGCAACCGCAGGCCGGTTCGATATCGCTTGCCGGTACGTTGGGCGTCCTGCGCCAGGCCGTCCAGGTTGACCCAACGGAGACTGTGGTCGATCTGTTCGGCATCGCCGACGCGCTTGACCTGCTGGCGCGCGCCGCGCGCGGCGATGCCGACGCCGAGGCGCTCGCCCACGCGGACTGGACGTTGGAAGCGAGGCTCGCCGAGGCGCTTGGCCGGCTCGGGCTCGACGTGTCACCTGGGACCAGGCTCGGCACGCTTTCCGGTGGCCAACGCACGCGGCTCGGCCTCGCCGCCCTCGTCTTCGCCGAACCCGACTTCATCCTGCTGGACGAGCCCACCAACAATCTCGACTGCAATGGCCGTCGTGCCGTCATCGATCTGCTGGCCGGTTGGCGCAGCGGCGCGATCGTGGTGAGTCACGACCGCGAGCTCCTGGAGACCCTTGACGCCATCGTCGAGCTCACCTCGCTCGGGGCGACGCGCTACGGCGGCAATTTCAGCCACTACCGCGAGTGCAAGGCTCTGGAGCTTGCGGCGGCCCGGCACGACCTGGCCGACGCCGAGAAGCGCGTGGCCGAAGTCGCCGAGCGCGCCCAGGCGACCGCGGAGCGGCAGGCGCGCCGCGACAGCGCAGGCCGGCGCAAGCGCGCCAAGGGCGACATCCCGCGCATCCAGCTCAACAAGCTGCGCAGCAGCGCCGAAAACACCGGCGGCGCCAACGCCCGCCTGGCCGAACGCCGAAACGACCAGGCGCTCGAGGACGCGGCCGTGGCCCGCCGGAAGATCGAGATCCTGCAGCCGCTGACGGTGACCGTGCCGCCGACGGGACTCCCAGCAAGCCGGACGGTGTTGCGCGTGGACGGCGTGAACGCGGGATACGCTCCAGGACGCCCCGTGCTGCGTGATCTCTCCTTCACCGCCACCGGTCCCGAACGCATCGCCGTCACCGGGCCCAATGGGTCAGGCAAGACCACTCTGCTGGCGCTCATCGCGGGCAACCTGGCGCCCTGGGCAGGAACGGTGCGGCTTGCGGCCGACATTGCCGCGCTCGACCAGGAAGTCGCCCTGCTCGATGCGGCGTCGACGATCCGCGACAACTTCCGGCGGCTGAACCCCGAGGCCGATGAGACCGCCTGCCGGGCGAGCCTTGCGCGCTTCATGTTCCGTGCCGACGCCGCCCTGCAGACCGTCGGAAGCCTGAGCGGCGGACAGCTGCTGCGCGCGGCTCTTGCCTGTGTTCTGGGCGTGCATCCGCCCCAGCTGCTGATCCTCGACGAGCCCACCAATAATCTCGATCTCGACTCGATTGCGGCGGTCGAGGCGGGCCTTCGTGCCTACGATGGAGCCCTGCTCGTGGTCAGCCACGATGAGGCGTTCCTCGCGGCCATCGGGATCACGCGGCGTCTGGAACTACGACCGGTGCACGCAGCATGAGGGAGCTGCCGACATTCATCAGCTCGTAGGGCGGCCGCCAGCCCGGCAGGCCGGCAAGTCGACCGCGCCAGGCATCGATGGCTGGAAACCTGGTCGCGATATCGAAACCGGTTTCCGCAGCCGGATAGAAGACGTAACCGGCGAGCGAGAAATCGACGATCGTCGGCCTCTCGCCCAGCATGAACGGCTGCAGCGCGAGGTGCCGGTCGACGATGCCGAAGGCGTTGTCCACGCGGTCGGCGAGATAGGCCATCAACGATGGATGACCGGGCTCGGCGGTGCAGACGTTGAGGAAACGGTGCGGCGCGTAGCTGCCGGTGAACTTGTGATTGTCGAACAGGATCCAGCGCAGCGCCTCGAAGCGCTGATCGTCGGCCGGCGCGAAATGGCCGGTGGTCTCGGCGAGCCAGGTCAGGATGGCGCCGGACTGCGACAGATTGCGGTCATCGACCTCGAGCACCGGCACTTCGCCCATCTCGTTGGTCGAAGCCCGCCAGCTCGGATCGCGCATCTGGCCGCCCGCGAAATCAACTCCGACCGGCTCCCAGTCGAGGCCGGCGCAGTTGAGGTACAGCGCGACTTTGTAGGAGTTTCCCGACGCACCCGTGCAATAGAGCTTGTAGACCATGCCATGCCCGTCTCGCAGAACGAGGAGGCAACCTATCCAGGCTCGCGACCGGATGATGTCAGCAGGTACCGATTAGACACAGCACCTCAACGAGTGGCCGCAACCCCCTGCAAAAACACCCCGGACCGCTTGGCGAAGCAGGTCCAGGACAATGCATCCGATGCGGTCGGGACTGATCTTTTGGGGTCGCATTGCGAGGGCCGATAGTGTCTATTCCCTTGGCATTGGGGACCCCTATCGGGCAGGGTAATTGAATGGATCTGCTGCACAATCTGGCTCTTGGCCTTTCCGTCGCCGTCTCCTTCCAAAACCTGCTCTACGCCCTTCTCGGCTGCATGGTCGGCACGCTGATCGGGGTGCTGCCGGGCATCGGCCCGGTGGCGACGATCGCCATGCTGCTGCCGATCACCTTCCACCTGCCGCCGACCGCTTCGCTGATCATGCTGGCCGGCATCTATTACGGCGCGCAGTACGGCGGCTCGACCACCTCGATCTTGGTCAACCTGCCGGGTGAAGCTTCCTCGGTGGTGACCTGTCTCGACGGCTACCAGATGGCGCGCAAGGGGCGTGCCGGGGCGGCGCTCTCGATCTCGGCCCTGGGTTCGTTCTTCGCCGGGACGATCGGCACCATCATCATCGTGATCTTCGCCGAGCCGCTGACGCGCATGGCGCAGAAGTTCGGCCCGGCCGACTACTGCTCGCTGATGGCGCTCGGCCTGGTCGCCGCCGTCGTGCTGGCGAGCGGGTCGGTCATCAAGGCCATCGCGATGGTGTTCCTCGGCCTGCTGTTCGGCCTGGTCGGCACCGACGTCAACACCGGCGCCCAGCGCTTCACCTTCGACGTTCCCGAGCTCTCGGACGGCATCGACTTCGCGCCGATCGCCATGGGTCTGTTCGGCATCGCCGAAATCGTGGTGAATCTCGAGAAACATCTCGAACGACGAGGAGGCGCCATCAAGGTCGGCTCGCTATGGCCGACCCGAGAGGAGATCCGTCGCGCCTGGCCCGCGGTGGTGCGCGGCACCGCGCTCGGTTCGCTGCTCGGCGTGCTGCCCGGCGGTGGCCCGACGCTCGGCGCCTTCTCGGCCTACACCCTGGAGAAGAAGCTCTCCAGGCATCCCGAGGAGTTCGGCAAGGGCGCCGTCGAGGGCGTGGCCTCGCCGGAGGCGGCCAACAACGCCGCGGCGCAGACCTCGTTCATCCCCATGCTGACACTCGGCATCCCGTCCAATGCGGTGATGGCGCTGATGGTCGGCGCGATGATCATCCAGGGCATCCAGCCCGGCCCCGAGGTCATGACCAAGAAGCCGGACCTGTTCTGGGGCATGATCGCCTCGATGTGGATCGGCAACCTGATGCTGGTCATCATCAACCTGCCGATGATCGGCATGTGGGTGAAGCTGCTGACGGTGCCTTACCGCTTCCTGGCCCCGGCGATCCTGCTGTTCTGCTGCATCGGCGCCTACAGCCTGCAGAACAGCACGTTCCACGTGGCGCAGGTCGCGATGTTCGGCGTGCTGGGCTACATCTTCGTGCGGCTGGGGTGCGAGGGCGCGCCCTTCCTGCTCGGCCTGGTGCTGGGGCCGCAGATGGAGGAGTACTTCCGGCGCGCCATGCTGCTCTCGCGCGGCGATCCGATGGTGTTCCTGGAGCGGCCCATCAGCCTCGGCCTGCTGATCACCACGGCGATCCTGCTGATCCTGATGGCGCTCCCCAGCATCAAGAAGGCGCGGGAGGAAGCGTTCCAGGAAGAGGGCTGAGTTGCCCATGCGCTCGCTGGTCGCCATGGCGCTGATCGCCATGGCGACGGCCAGCCACGCCCAATCGCCGGCACCGCAGACGCACTGGATCAACGACCACGGCTCGGAGCTGGTGATCGAGTCGGTCGGGCCCGACGGCCGGCTTGCCGGCACCTATTCCAGCAGCGCGCTCAACTTCCAGTGCCGCAACATCGCCTTTCCGCTGACCGGCTGGCTCGACGGCGAGCGCATCGCCTACACGGTGCAATGGAAGAACGACCAGGTGAACTGCAACCAGATCACCTCATGGACCGGCTTCGCCCGCGGCGGCCGGATCTTCGTGGAATGGAGCCTGGTCTACTTCGACGCCCCCGAAGGCCGTCAGAACCTGTCGCGCGGCTTCGACCAGTATCGGGCGAAGTAGGCTAAAGCGGCGGGCGCCGCAGATGCCAGTCGGTCGACTGCTGGAAGGCGTGGCCGGCTGCCAATATCCCAGCCTCGTCGAAAGCTCGCCCGACGATCTGGAAGCCGACCGGCACGCCGTCGGCCGTCATGCCGCCGGGCAGGGTGAGCGTCGGATGGCCGCTCATGTCGAGCGGCGCGGTGTAGCGCAGGCGGGCGGCAATGCTGTCGGGCGCGCGTGTCCTGATGGTCGCCAGCGAAGGCGCCGCCGCGCCCATGACCGGCAACAGGAGCAGGTCGATCGACGCCATCAGCTGGTCGAGCTCGCCCTTTACCCGGGCGCGCAAGAGTTCCAGCCGGGCCAGTTCGAGGCCCGAAACGCTGCGGCCGTGATCGAGAAGCCCGGCGAACTCGACGCCGTAGTCGCCGCGCCGCGAGGGGAAGGTCGCCTCGTGGGCCAGAGCCGCTTCCACGCCACAGAGCGTCAGCCATCGCTGCGCCGCCTCGTCGAGATCGGGTAGCCTCACCTCGACAGGCTGCGCGCCGGCGCGCTGCAGGACCGTCACGGCACCGTCGAAGGCACGCTGAGCGTCGACATCCATGCCGATCAGGTTGCGGGGGACGCCAAGCCGCTTGCCTTTCACGCCGGTGCCGATCTCGGCAGCATAGTCGGGCACGGGTTCGGGTGCCGCCGTCGGATCGGCCGGATCGGCCCCGGCGATGACGCCCAGCACGATCGCCGCATCGAGAGCGCTGCGGCACATCGGGCCGACATGGTCGAGCGACTGCGCCAGCGGAAAGACGCCGGCCCGGCTCACCCGGCCCCAGGTGGGCTTCAGCCCGGTGAGGCCGTTCATGGTCGAGGGAAAGCGGATCGAGCCGCCGGTGTCGGAACCCAGAGAGGCGAAACAGAGGCCGGCGGCCGTGGCGACCCCTGAGCCGGACGACGACACGCCCGGCCAGTAGGCGGCATTCCAGGGATTGACCGGCGGCGCCACCGTCGGGTGATGAACGCCATAGGCACCCTCGGTCATCTGCAGCTTGCCCAGGATCACCGCGCCGGCCTGCCTGAGCCGCGCCACGACAGTCGCATCCCTGGTCGGAACATGATCGCGGCGGATCGCCATGCCGGCGGCCGTCGGCACACCGGCCGTGTCGCAGAGATCCTTGACCGCAATCGGCACGCCATGCAGCGGTCCGCCCGACTGGCCGGCCGCAGTCTCGGCATCCCGCTGTGCCGCATCGGCCAGTGCCCGCTCGCGCGTCACCAGTGCATAGCTCTTGAGCTTGAGATCGACAGTGTCGATGCGATCGAACAGCGCTTGGCTGGCCTCGACTGACGTGAGCTTGCGCTCCTTCAGGCGGCGCGCGACCTCATCAAGCGAAAGGTAGTGCAGGTCAGGCGGCATGTGCTTCCCCTCATTGCCGGGAGCGCCCACTCTTTCGTCGCGGCAAGCCGCGATCTGGCGCTTCTTTGCTGCAAGCAAAGACCAAGACTACAAGGCCTTGTCCATCAGATCGTCGAACCGATCATCGAACACAAGGGGAGCTGTTCCGACCATGCCGTCGGTTTCGTCGAGCGCCGCGATTGCGATCGGTATCCGATCTGCCCTCGGTATCGCTCTGATTGAGATGTCCCCCTCGGCGAAGCGGCGAGGGGGACGATCCGCAACGTCAGTCGGTCAGTCGGCCGACTTGAGGTTCACGGCAGCCGAGCGGCCACGCTCGGTGGCGATCTCGTAGCTGATCTTCTGGCCTTCGTTCAGGCCGCCCAGGCCCGAGCGCTCAACCGCGCTGATATGCACGAACACGTCCTTGCCGCCGTCGCTCGGCTGGATGAATCCGAAACCCTTGGTGGCGTTGAACCACTTCACCGTACCAGTAGCCATCACTCAGTCTCCTAGGCAGTAGTCTAGTCAAGTACACGCGCAGCCCGTGCGCCTGTTGCAACGGTCCGCGACAACTCGTGGAATTTGGGAATTAGCGCGTGGGGTGAATCCAAAGCCGCGGTGGGCTGGGGGCCGCCAAGGCAAGGCCAAGTTCGTAAGTCGTAGGGCCGCATATGAGTGCTTAACGCCTTTAAGTCAAGTTTGGTTGCCTAAACAATGTTCAGAATGTTCACATTGTTGCGCCGATCTTCCATGGCTCGAATTCGTCGTCACCGATGCCCAGCATTTCGGATTTTGTCTTGTGACCGGACGCCGTGTGCAGGATCAGGTCGAAAATCCGCTTTCCGTTGTCCTGAATCGTCTCCTCGCCGTCGACGATGGTGCCGCAGTTGATGTCCATGTCGTCAGTCATGCGGCGATAGAGGGAGCTATTCGTTGCAAGCTTGAGTGACGGCGTGGGTTTACAACCGAACACGCTGCCGCGGCCGGTGGTGAAGCACAGCACATTGGCGCCGCCAGCGACCTGGCCGGTGGCGGAGACCGGATCGTAACCCGGTGAATCCATGTAAACAAAGCCCTTGGCGGTGATCGGCTGGGCATATTCATAGACATCGACCAGGTTGGTCGTGCCGCCCTTCGCAACTGCACCCAGCGACTTCTCGAGGATGGTCGTGAGCCCGCCCGCCTTGTTGCCGGGCGACGGATTGTTGTTCATCTCCCCGCCGGTGCGCGCGCAATGGTCTTCCCACCACTTTATGCGCTTCACGATCTTCTCGCCGACCTCGCGGCTCGCGGCCCGTCGCGTGAGCAGATGCTCGGCACCGTAGATTTCCGGGGTCTCGGACAGCACAGCCGTGCCGCCATGGCGCACCAGCAGGTCGACGGCCGCACCCAGTGCGGGATTGGCCGAGATGCCGGAGTAGCCGTCCGAACCGCCGCACTGCAGCGCCAGGATCAGCTCGCTGGCCGGGATCGGCTCGCGCTGCACGGCATTGGCCTGGGGCAGCAGTTCCTTCAGGAAGCCAACCGCGCGCATCACGGTCTTGGAGACGCCGCCCTCGTCCTGGATCGCCATGGGAATGAGCTTGGGCCCCTCCTTCAGGCCTTCGGCATTCATCAGGCCGGCGATCTGGTTGGCCTCGCAGCCAAGGCCCAGCACGACGACCGCCGCCATGTTGGGATGGCGCGCATAGCCCGCGAGCGTGCGGCGCAGCACGTCCATCTCCAGGCCCGATGCCGCCATGCCGCAGCCGCCGCCGTGGGTCAGTGGCACGACGCCGTCGATGTTGGGGAAGGCCGAGAGCATCGGCTCGAGCTTGGCGGCGATCATGCGGCTGGTCGCGGCCGAGCAGTTCACCGTCGTGACGATGCCCACGTAGTTGCGCGTAGCGGCACGCCCGTCGTCGCGGCGATAACCCATGAAGGTCGTAGCCGGCGAGATGTAGTCGGTCGGCCGCGCGTCGGCGCAGAAGGCATAGTCGCGCTCGAAGTCGCCCATGACGCAGTTGTGCGTATGGATATGCGTGCCGGCCGCTAGGTCTTCGGTGGCGAATCCAATGATCTGATTGTACTTGCGAAGCGGCTCGCCCTTTCGCACGGCGCGCGTCAGGATCTTGTGGCCGGGCGGCACGCGCGTCGCCGCCGCGACATCGGCCTCGACCTTGGTACCGGGGAGGATATCCATGCGCGCCACGACGACGTTGTCGTCCGGATGCAGGCGAATGGTGAGCGGTGCGGACATTGTCGTTTCCTCCGATGATGCGAAGGTACTCGCTGAGGCCGCATCACTCCAGTGGCGCCAAAGAAAAACGGGCCCACATGTGCGGGCCCGCCTTCCTTACGCAACGCTACGCTTGAGCTAGTGGCGGCGGTTGTCCCAGTTGTCGTAGGCGTTCGGAATGCCGTCGTGGTCGCGGTCACCCCACGGCCCGTTATTGCGATAGCGGTGGGCCTCATAGCGATCGGGAATGCCATCACCGTCGCGGTCCCAGCGGCTCGGCACGTAGCGCCACTGTTCGCGGCCGGCGACATAGAAGCGCTCCCAGGCGCTCGGGACGTAGCGGTAGCCGGCGCGCGCCGTCATCCACTGACCCGGTATCCAGACATACTGGTCACGAACCAGCTCGTAATGGCCCGGCGCCCAGATGTAGCCGGCGCGCGGCACCGGCACGACCTCGTAGCGAGGCGGCGGCGGCGGTGCGCCAAAGGTGATGCTCACCTGGGCATTCGCTGGCGTGAACGGCGCCGTGACAACCGTCGCCGTCGAAAGAAGTGCGGCGGCGGCAAGGGACGTGATCGCCAAACGCTTCAACATGACTTGCCTCCTGCTGTCTGCGCGGTCCTCGAACAGGCATCCCGCGCTCATGCCCGGTAATACGTGCCTGACCCCTGTGGCGTTTCGGGCAGACCGGAGGAATTCTCGCGCTCATTCCGCCGCTTTTCGGCCATGCTCAGGTTCCCGAAGGACAGCCGGTCTGCTAGAAGCGCCGGCTTCCGATCGGAGAACTGGGAAGAATGGATACGCTCACCTACTGGAACGGCACCTGGCACGAGGGCAATCCCGCCATCCTGGGCCCGCGCGACCACGCCTTCTGGCTGGGTTCGATGGTGTTCGACGGCGGCCGCGCCTTCGAGGGCTGCGGGCCGGACCTCGACCTCCACGCGGAACGCGTCGTGCGCTCGGCGCGCGCCCTGGGACTGAAGCCGACCAAGACGGCCAAGGAGATCCTCGAGCTGATGCACGAGGCGGTGCGCCGCTTCGGGCCCAAGGCCGAGCTCTACGTGCGGCCGATGTTCTGGGCGACCAAGGGCGGCCAGGGACCGATCTCGGTCGACGGCGATTCGACGGAGTTCCTGCTCTGCGTCTATCACGCACCGATGCGCGCCGGCACGCCGCTGACGCTCGGCCTCTGCCGCTCGATCCGCCGGCCGACGCCCGAAAGCGCGCCGACCGACGCCAAGGCCTCGTGCCTCTATCCCAACTCCAGCCGCGGCGTCGCCGAGATGCTGGCGCGCGGCTTCCAGAACGGCATCGTGCTCGATGCGCTGGGCAACGTGGCCGAGACCTGCAGCTCCAATATCTTCCTTGCGAAGGACGGCGCGGTCTCGACACCGGTGCCCAACGGCAGCTTCCTCGCCGGCATCACCCGGAACCGCGTGGTCAAGCTGCTGCGCGGCGCCGGCATCACCGTCGACGAGCGCACCGTGACTACGGCCGATCTCGACGACGCCGACGAGCTCTTCACCACCGGCAATGCCGGCAAGGTGCAGCCGGTCAGCCGCTACGAAAGCCGCGACCTGCAGCCCGGCCCGATCGCCCGCCAGGCGCATGTGCTCTATATGGCGTACTCGCGGACGCAGCAGGTGATCTGAGTGTCTGCCGACGCCACCGTGACGCTCTGGCGTCCGGTCGGGCCGGCAGAGCTCGAGCTGATCAAGAAAAGCGGCATGCGAGCATTCCCGCCGAGATTGCCGGAGCAACCGATCTTTTATCCGGTCACGACTGAAGCTTACGCGATCAAGATTGCACGCGACTGGAATGTTCCTGCGAGTGGCGTGGGTTATGTGACTTCCTTTGAGGTGGCAAAGGAGTTTCTCGACCGCTACGACGTGCAATCGGCTGGCGGCAAGCTCTATCAGGAATACTGGATTCCTGCAGAAGACCTGGACGCCTTCAACGCCGCTATTGTCGGACAGATCAGGGTTACAGCCACTTTTTCTTAGCGGCTGCTACGCTGCGCGCTTGATGCGCGACCGCCGGATCAACACGTCGGCTGGAATGCCCAATCTTTCATGAAGGCGCCGGATCATATTGATCGACAGTCCGCGGCGGCGGTTCAATACCTCAGCAACTCGCGTACGCGTGCCGAGAATGCCTTCGAGATCCTTACGCGTGAGGTTCTGTTGCTCCATTCGAAACTTTATCGCTTCGATGGGGTCGGGCGGATCCATCGGATAGTGCTCGCTTTCGTAGACGTCGATCAGCGTCGCGAGCACATCCAGGCGGTTACCGCGAGGCGTACCCAGTTTCGCGCCCCACAGGCGCTCTACTTCCACCAATGCCGCTTCGTAGTCCGCCTCGCTGCGAATTGGCTTCACCTCAGCCATGTTCGACTCTCCTCACGTCAATTCGGTCGTAGTCTCTATGGGTGCCGAGCCATTTGATCCAGACAATGCCCTTCTCGAAATCCACGGAGACGACCAATCGGTAATCATTTCCCTTGATGTTGAACACGATGCGGTCGGCGCTGATGATGCTTGCCGATGCATATAGCCGCTTCACATCGACGGTGCTCGTCCATGTTGCCCTGCGCACTTCGGCAAACCACGCGTCCAGCGCAGTCTTCAATGCTGTCTGATCCTTATGCCCGGCTCGCGATTCGACGAACTGCCGAAGCGTCCGCCGCGCAATGATCCTCATGGTCTAAACTACCATGTACCCAATTTGGGCACAATGCCGCTTGGTCAATCGGCGGTGCGCTGCCGGACGAGCGGCAGCGCCAACAACGAAAGCGTGGTGATCACGGCCATCATTGCCCAGGCCTCGTTGATGGCGCTGACCAGGCCAGCACGCTCGACCAAGGGACGCACCGCCTCGATCATGGCCGCGTCGATCGTACGCGTCGTGGCAGTCGCCACCGTTTCCGGCGGGATGCCGACCAGCGGCGCGACCGTGATGTCGCCCCGCTTTAACCGTTGGCCAATCTCCTCGGCGAGGATGGGCGCGCGGCCGTAGATCACCGTGTCGATCAGCGCGAGGCCGATGGCACCGCCGAGATTGCGCATCAGGTTGAACAGACCGCTGGCATCGGCGACGCGCTCGGGCGGGAACTGGCCGAGCGCCAGCCGCGTCGGCGGCAGCAGGCAGAACATGATGGCCGAGCCGCGCAGGGTCTGTGGCACCAGCATCCCGTCGAAGTCGGTCTCCCAGGTCTGGAAGGCGCTCCAGCCGAGGCCCGCGGCAAACAACGCGAAGCCGCCCAGCATCAGCAGTCGCCCGTCGACGCGGCGCTCGAGCTCGACGGCGATCGGTGCGGTGAGGAGCTGGGCGACGCCGGTCACCAGCATGATGCGGCCGATCTCGAGCGGCCCGTGCTCGCGCGCGAAGGCCAGGAACACCGGCATCAGGTAGGTCGATCCGTAAAGGCCGATGCCCAGCGTGAACGAGAGCCAGCAGCCGATGGTGAAGTTGCGATCGGCGAGCGCGCTGAGGTCGACGATCGGCTGCCGGCGCCCGAGGCTGCGCCGCACGAACACGACACCGGCAAGCAGCGACAGGCCGAGCAGGCCGAGAACACGCAGCGACACCCAGCCGTGCTTGGGCGCGTCCTTCAAGCCGATCTCGAGGGCCGCGAAGGCGACCGCCATCAGGACCAGGCCTGAAAGGTCGATCGTGCGGACATGGCCGAGCTCGCCCGCCTCGCGCGGCAGAAAGAACGCGGCCAGCGCCGCGGCGGCGATGCCCGGCAGCACGTTGACCAGGAACAGCCAATGCCAGGAGTAGGTCTGGGTGATCCAGCCCCCGACCAGCGGGCCCACCGTGGGCGCCAGCACGGCCATGACGCCGCCCAGCGTCGTGGCGATGCCCTGCTGGCGGACGGGAAACAGCAGGAAGACGGCGGAGAACACCGAGGGGATCAGCACGCCGCCGGCGAAGCCCTGCACGACGCGGGCGAAGATCAGTGTCTCGAAGCCCACGCTCGCGGCGCAGCCGGCCGAGGCCAGCGTGAACAGCGAGAGCGCTCCCACGAACAGCCAGCGCAGGCTCAACACGCGCGTCAGAAGGCCGGTCAGCGGGATCGCGATCACCTCGGCGACGAGATAGGCCGTCTGCACCCAGCTCATGCGGTTGCCGCCGATCGCCAGTGCTTCGCTGATCTCGGGCAGCGACGTGACGACGATCTGGATGTCGAGCACGGCCATGAACATGCCGAGCGTCATGGCCGAGAAGCCGACCCACGTGCCCCCACTCGCACTGGGGCTCGCGCTCGCGCCGCGCTCGGCCGTCATTGCCGCAGCGCTGCCTCTTCGGCGCGGATGCGGATCCGCAGGACCACGAGGTTGAGCACGGTGAACAGCACACCATACCACGCGAGATCGAAGCAGAGCGGCAGCACCATCATCTCGCCCACGACGACAACGTAGTTGGGATGCGACAGGAAGCGGTAGGGACCGGTCGCGACCAGGGGCGCGCCGGGCAGCACGATGATGCGCGTCGTCCAGCGCGCTCCGAGGGTGGCGATTACCCATACGCGCAGGCCCTGCAGCACCACGAACACGGCAAACCAGCCCCAGTTGACCTCCCCCTCGGTCCGCCACACGAGGACCCAAAGACCGACGAGCCAGGCCACATGCAGCGCCACGATCAACGGATAGTGGCCGGGCGCCGCTTCGCGCGCTCCCTGGCCGAGCAGGCGCTCGGTATTGCGCCGCGCCAGCACCAGCTCGCCGAGACGCTGCAGGGTCACCAGACCCAGGATCAGGCCGCCAGCGACAGGCAACTGCAGGTGAATCCCGGGCCGAGGGCGGTGAGCACGGTGCGTTGGGGCAGGCCCTGCCGCGCCAGCCGATCGAGCACGAACAGCACGCTCGGCGCCGACATGTTGCCGTACTCCTCCAGCACTGCACGCTCGTGATCGAGGGTCCCCTGATCGAGCCGCAGCGTCGCCTCGAGAGCGGTGATCACCTTGGCACCGCCGGGATGACAGGCGAAGCGGTCGACCTCTTGGCGCGCCACGCCGATGCGGCCCAGGATGCCGTCGACCGCCGCGCCGACATGCTCCTCGGCGAACGGCGGAATGGCGCGATCGAAGATCACGCCCAGGCCTGTCGGATCGACCTTCCAGCCCATGATCTCGAGGCTGTCGGGCCAGAGATGCTCGCCGGCGCCCTCGATGCGCGCCATGCCGGTCTCGCCGGTGCGCACCACGCAGGCGGCAGCACCATCACCGAACAGCGCCGTCGCCACCATGTTGGCGCTGGTGAGCTGGTCCATGCGGAACGCGGCGGTACAGATCTCGATCGCCACCAGCAGCACCGTCGATCCCGGGCGCGCCCGCGCGAGACGGCTGGCGATGGCAAGGCCCGACACGCCGCCGGCGCAGCCCAGGCCGAAGACGGGCACGCGCTCGACATCGGGGCGAAAGCCCATGCGCCCGGCGACGCGCGCCTCGAGGCTCGGCGTGGCGATGCCGGTCGAGGAGACGGTGACGATGGTGTCGACGTCGCGCGGCTCACAACCGGCATCGGCCAGCGCTCGCGTCGCCGCCGCGACGAAGAGGTCCTGGGCGCCCTGAAGATAGGCGGCGTTGCGCTCGGGCCAATCGAGATCCGAGAAGTACCAGTCGAGCGGCCTCACCGTGTAGCGTGTGCGGATGCCCGACGTGTCGAACACCGGCGCCATGCGCTCGAAGGCGGCATAGCGATGAGCGAATATACGGCGGGCCGCCGCCGCGGCGTCGGACTGCGCCAGGCAGTGCGGCGGAACGGCGTGGCCAACGGAAAGCAGGGCCGCGGATTGGCTGGTGTCGATCGACATCGCTATGACATCAGGGCACCGAGCGATAACGGCAAGTCACGATAGCGCGACGCCCCGACCGCCCCTATACCCGCTGCAGGCCCGACCTACGGAGGAAGCTCGATGTTGCTGATCGGCGTGAACCGCTCACCCTACACGCGGCGAGTGGCGATCACCCTCAAGGCCTACGGCCTGCCCTTCGAGCAGCGCGATTTGTCGGGCTTCGGCAACCGCGCCGAGGTGCGCGCCGCAAACCCGCTGGGCCGAATACCCGCGCTGGTGCTGGACGACGGCGAGACGTTGGTCGACAGCGCCGCCATCATCGACCATCTCGACGAGGTCCATGGTCGCGACCGTGCGCTGACCCCGCCGGCCGGTGCGGACCGCCGGGCGGTGCAGCAGGTGGCGGCGCTGATGATGGGCGCCTGCGACAAGGGCCTGCATGCCGCCTACGAGCGCAACCACCATCCGGCGGAAAAGATACACCAGCCCTGGATCGACGACTGCATGGCGCAGATGAAGACCTCATTGGCCGCGGTCGAGGCGATGGTCGATCCGGCCAAGCCTTACCTGATGCTGGGCCGCCTTACCCAGGCCGACATCACGGCCTTCATCGCCGAACGCCTGGCGCGCGGACTGAAGGTCGACACTGCGGCCGAGATGCCGCGCCTCCACGCCCACTGTCGGCGGCTGCTGGACGAGGTCCCGTTCGCCTCGACCGAGCCGTGATAGACGGTCGGAACAGGGTTGACCGCAGCAGCGTTGTCCCTGGATGTACATCCAGGTCGTCTGCTGCCATCCCCTCACCGATAGTTACGATTATTCCCTGTTCCGCACGGTCGTCACCACGCTCGAGCAGAACGGCCATCGCGTCGTCGCGACCGACCTCTATCGCGAGGGCTTCGATCCCGTGATGACGGTCGAGGAACGGCGCACCTACATGGACAATAACTACGACGACAGGGCCGTCTCGAGCTATGTCGAGATCCTTAAGAAGGTCGACGGCGTGATCCTGTGCTTTCCCCATTGGTGGTTCTCGATGCCGGCCATGCTGAAGGGCTGGGTCGATCGCGTGTGGGGGCCGGGCACGGCCTTCGTATACGATCCGAAGGACGGACATCTGCAGCCCAATTTGCTCAACATCAAGCTGTTCGGTGCCATCACCAGCTATGGCTCGTCATGGTGGATGGTCCACGTCTTCGCCGGCAACGCCGGCCACAAGGTGCTGATGCGCGGCATGAAGCCTCTGTGCGCCAAGGACGCGCAGTCGTTCTACCTCGCGCATTACGGCATGGATGCCTCCACGCCGCGCTCCCGTCAGGCCTTCCTGGAGAAGGTGCAACGCCGGGTCGCGAAGATCTGACGGGCAGCTTCAGCGCCCGATAAGCAAGCCCATCGCCGCTCCGACGCCCATCCCCAGCAGCGTGAGCGCCAGGAACACAGCGAGCCAGATGAAGCCCCGTCTCAGGTGGTGGCGGCCATGGTCAGGCAGCTTGTGGCCGGCTGCGCGCGCCCGCCTGCTCACAAGCCATGCATGAGTCATATGCCAAAGCGACCCGACCAGGGCGGCGATCCCGAGGATCCAGAAGGGGGCGAAGAGCAGCCAGGCTTCGATATCGTTGTTCACGATCACAGTTAGGCCACAGCCCGAACGGCGCGTCGATACGTAATGCTAGGACGCCACTATCCAAACGAGGTCGACAAAATGACGAAGTACCTGGTCCTGGCCGCCATCCTCCTCGGCACCACGGCCTGCGGCGAAACCTGGGGCCAACGCGCCGTCACCGGCGGCGGCATCGGTGCGGGCTCCGGTGCGCTGATCGGCGCCCTGACGCCCATCGGCATCCTGCCGGGCGCCCTGATCGGCGGCGCGGCCGGCGCCGGCATCGGCGCCGCGACGGCACCCCGCTACTAGCTGTAACGCGAGGCTAGGAGATCGCCGGCTGGGCGGTCTCGTTGCTGACGAGGCCTGCCCGGCGGCGAATATCCGCGGTGGTCAGGCCTTCGCCATTGGGCCGCCAGCCCGGCGGAGCGAACAGGTACATCCAGACCTCGTGCAGCGAGCACGCCGACGCCAGGTCCTTGGCGAGCCCGATCCAGGGCGAGAAGTTCACGATCAACGGATTGCGTGAGGATCGCACTGGCGTGACGGTGCCATAGTCGCACGGCACGTCCGTACGCTCGGCAATGTAGGTGCCGAACAGGCGATCGAACACGATCAGGACGCCGCCATAGTTGGCGTCGAGATATTCCGGATTGCGCGCATGATGGACGCGATGGCTAGACGGCGTGTTGAGCACGTATTCCAACCAGCCCAGCTGCGGGATCCAGTCGGCATGCAGCCAGAACTGGTACAGCAGGTTCAGGAACAGGGCGGTCAGCACCACGGTCGGCGTGAAGCCCAGCAGGACCAGTGGCGTGAAGAAGAGCGACGTGCCGGTGAACTTGCCGAACCAGCCCAGGCGATAGGCGGCGGCCAGCGTCAGCTGGTTGGGCGAGTGGTGCACCGAGTGCGACGCCCAGAACCAGCGCACCGTGTGGCTGGTGCGGTGATACCAGTAATAGAAGAACTCAAGGCCGACGAAGAGCAGCAGGACCGACCAGCCATTGGCGAGCGACTGCGTTGCCAATCGATGATCCCATACCCAGCCAAGCCACGGCGCGATCAGGGTATAGGGGATGTAGGCGAGCACGCGGCGGCCGACCATGTCGGCCAGCGAACAGCCCCACGATTTCCAGTCATACGGCTCGCTGCGCGTGCGCTGCAGCCATAGCGCCTCGACCACGCCCGCCAGCACCACGAGCGGCACGATGATCAGGTAGATGGTCATGAGCTCGTCCATGCGACTGCCCCCATTTGCCTCCGACAAATATATGAGCAATTCTCATGTTTTCTTACTCGCCTTTCCATCCGGAGGGCCGGCATGGTCGCACGCCGTCAAGTCTTTGAGATAAAAAGAAGAATTCCCCGCCAGAAGCGCGCCAGCGAGACCGCGGCGGCGATTCTCGAAGGCGCGGCTCAGATTCTCGAGACTGCCGGACTGGCCGGTTTCAACACCAACGCGGTGGCCGCGCGGGCGGGCGTGAGCGTCGGCACCCTCTACCAGTACTTCGCCGACAAGAACGCGATCCTGCTGGCGCTCGCCCGGCGCGAGATGGAGGCGTCGCTGACGGAGATCGGGCACGCCCTGCAGAGCGAGGCCGATCCATCGCCCGAGGCGCGCGTGCGCGCCATGGTGCGGGTGATGATCAACGCCTTCGGCGGCCGCCGCCGCGCGCGCAAGGAGGTGACCCAGGCGATCCTGTCGATGGGCGCCACCAGGGAGATCATGGCGCCGGTCATGGCCTTCATCGCCAAGGAAGGCGCCCGCGTCGGCCTGGCGCCGCAGCCGATCTTCGCCGCGCTGACGCGCGAGCAGATCTTCGTGCTGTCGCGCAGCGTCATGGGCGCGATCCGTGCCGCCATCATGGAGGAGCAGCCCTTCGTCACCAGCCGCGCCTTCGAGGACGAGCTGGTGCGGTCGGTGATCGCCTATCTGTCCGCCGTCACGACGCAGGCGATCACAAAGCCGTAACCGACTGCGGTCAGCATCGGCGCATGTCCTTCTCGCGCCGCCGCGCGTTCGGCCTTGCCGGCGCCCTCGCCCTGCCTCGCATCGCCCTGGCCCAGGGCGATGCCCGCCCCTCGATCACGGTGGCGGTGCAGAAGATCTCGACCTCCAACACGCTGGAGCCGATGCGCGAGCAGTCCAATGTCGGCCAGCGTGTCTTCTATACCTTCGCCGAGACGCTGACCGATCATGCCTGGACCGGCGACCTCAGGCTGCAGCCGGGCCTGGCCGAGAGCTGGCGGCGCATCGACGCGCGCACGCTCGAGCTCACGCTGCGCCCGAATGTGCGCTTCCATAACGGCGATGCCATGACCGCCGAGGATGTGGCCTTCAGCTTCGGCCCCGAGCGCATGTGGACGGGCAGCTCGGTCGACACGCGCGGCATGTGGGTCTCGACCGCACCGGGCGCCGCGACCAAGGTGCCGCCGCCGGAAGCACCCAAGATCGCCATGGCGGCCTATCCCGGTTTCGAGCGCATGGAGATCGTCGACAAGTACACCGTGCGCTTCGTCAACAGGGTGGCCGACGCCACCCTGGAAGGCCGTCTCACCCGCAATAGCGGCGTGATCTTCTCCCAGCGCGCCTTCGGCGAGGCCAGGAGCTGGCTCGACTGGGCGCGCCAGCCGATCGGCACCGGCCCCTATCGCATCGTCCACTACAAACCCGATGCCGAGCTGCTGCTCGAAGCGTTCGACGACTACTGGGGCGGCCGGCCGCCACTCCGGCGCATCCGCTTCGTCGAAGTGCCCGAGGTGGCGTCGCGCGTGAACGGTTTGCGCGCCGGCGATTTCGATTTCGCCTGCGACATGCCGCCCGACCAGATCGCGACCATCGAGTCGAGCCCGCGCCTGCACGTGGTCGGCGGGCCGATCATGAACATCCGGCTCACCATCTTCGACAAGCACCATCCGACGCTGCGGGACCCGCGGGTGCGCCGCGCCATGACCCACGCCGTCGACCGGCAGGCGATCGTCGATGCGCTGTGGGGCGGCCGCACCAAGGTGCCCAAGGGCCTGCAATGGGACTTCTTCGGCCCGATGCTGCTGGCGGACTGGTCGGTGCCGGCGTACGACCCGTCCGAGGCCAAGCGCCTCTTGAAGGAGGCAGGCTACGACGGCGCGCCGGTGCCCTACCAGATGCTGAACAACTACTATGCCAACCAGGTGCAGACCGCGCAGATCATGGCCGAGCAATGGAAGGCGGTCGGCCTCGATGTCGGGATCGAGATGAAGGAGAACTGGGGCCAGATCATCGGCCGCTTTCCCGGGCGCGGCATCTGCGAGAACTCGAACTCATCGTGGTTCAACGACCCGGTGGCCTCGCTCGCGGCCTACGCTCCGGGCGGCCAGACCTGGGAAGCCGGACAATGGGAGAACCAGGAGATCCCGCCGCTCATGGCCTCGCTGCAGGCCGGGCTCGACCTCGAGCAGCGCCGCCGCGACTTTCGCCGCCTGCTCACGATCCTCGAGCGCGAGGATCCAGCCTACAACGTGGTGCACCAGACCGCGACCTTCACCGCCAAGCGCCGCGACTACAAGTGGCGACCGGCACAGTCCTTCGTCGTCGACTTCCGCGCCAGCAACTGGGGTTGATGTGAGCCTACCTCCCCTTCGCGGAATCCGCGAAGGGGAGGTGGCGGCGTCTTCGCCGACGGAGGGGTCATGAGCACCAGTGATGAGGTCTATGACCCCTTCGTCGCCGTACGACGGCGACACCTCCCCAGCTTCGCTGGGGAGGAATCATGCTTGCGGCAAAGGCACATTCAGCAGCACGCCGAGCTCGTTCGCGAGATCGCAGCTCACCCGCGCGTGCACCTTGCCCTGCTTGTCGAAGAAGCGGCCCGTTGGCGTCACCGGGAACACACCTTCGTGCCAGATACCGGGATGGATGTAGATACCGAAGCTGCCGTCGGACCACAGCGCGATGAAGTCCTCGGGCTTGAGGTCGTCACCAGGCCTGGCGACGGGCACGACGAACGGCTTGCCGTCGAGCGGGAAGAAGAGCTGGCCGCCGTCGGGATGATAGTTGCAATGCCACAGCAGCACGCGATCGCCCGCCAGCGCCACGCCTTTCGCCGCCTGCTCGGGCCGCTCGCGGAAGCCGATGACGTAGTGGCCGCCGACCGCCTCGTTGCGCCCGAGAAGCTCGTTGCCGCGCCATGCGCAGGCGAAGATGCCCTCGGTCGTGCCGCCTTCGATGCCGGTGCCGGCATCGAGCTTGCGCCAGCCGCCAAGCGGCCAGGGCACGATCTCGATGCGATGGTCGCGGCTCGCGGCGATCTCGCCGTAGCCCTTGATCGACTCTTCGGTCGCGCGCACCAGCGGCACGTCGACGATGCGCAGGCCCGTGGGGACCTTGGGATTGAGATAATCGAAGACGACCTGGTCCATCAGGCCGCCATCTTACGCTGCACGGCTGAGATCCTCACCGGCGAGCGCGCGCTCGATCAGCTTCACGACATTGTCGCGGCCGTAGAGCTTGATGAAGGCGCCCATGCGCGGGCCCTGCTCGCTGCCCAGCAGCACCTCGTAGAGCGTCTTGAACCACTGGCGCAGCTCGGCCTGGGCGAAGTGGCGCTTGCCCGCCTCGTAGACTTCCTCCTGGATCGCCTCGGCCGTCGTCTCTTCCGGCAGCTTGCTGAGCGTCTCGGCGAGATCCTGCAGCGCCTCGCGCTCCTTGCCCACGGGCAGGCGGAACTTCTTCGAGGCCTTCACGAAGTCCTGGTAGTAGGCCACCGCGCCGGTCAGCAGGCGGTCGAGGTACGGCGCGTTCTCCGGCGTCGCCCCCGGTACGTAGCGGCGCAGGTACTGCCACAGCACGTCCTTGCTGTCGGTGTGGGCCACGCTCGCGAGATTGAGCAGCATGCCGAAATTGACGCCGGCCGAATGATGATCGACGGGCTTGCCGTCATGGATGTGCCAGGCCGCGTTCTCCAGCGCCTTGCCCGGCTCTTCCTTCGGCAGCTTCTCGGCCGCCGCAAGATAGTCGTCGACCGCGCGCGGGATCACGTCGAAGTAGAGCCGCTTGGCCCGCCTGGGCTGCTGCTGCATGTAGAGCGCCAGCGATTCGGGCGGCGCATAGCGCAGCCACTCCTCGACCGAGAGCCCATTGCCCTTGGACTTCGAGATCTTCTTGCCCTCCTCGTCGAGGAAGAGCTCGTAATTGAAGCCTTCTGGCGGCTCGCCTCCCAAGGTGCGCACGATCCTGGCGCTGAGCTCAGCCGATGGGATCAGGTCCTTGCCGTACATCTCATAGTCGACGCCGAGCGCGAACCAGCGGCCGGCCCAGTCGGCCTTCCACTGCAGCTTGACGTTGCCGCCGGTCACCGGCGTCTCGACCATCGTGCCGTCCTCGTCGCGGTAGACGATGGTGCCCGCGCCGGCATCGGTCTTGATCACCGGCACCTGCAGCACGCGCCCGGTCTTGGGCGAGACCGGCAGGAAGATCGAGTATGTCGCCCGCCGCTCCTCGCCCAGGGTCGGCAGCATGATCGCCTGCACCTCGTCGTAGTGCTGCAGCATGGCCAGCAGCATCTTGTCGAAGCGGCCCGACTTGTACCAATCGGTCGCCGACTGGAACTCGTACTCGAAGCCGAACGAATCGAGGAAGGCGCGCAGCCGTGCATTGTTGGCGGCGCCGAAGCTCGGATGCTCGTTGCTGAACGGGTCCGGCACTGCCGTGAGCGGCTTGCCGAGGTGAGCCGCCAGCATCTCCTTGTTGGGCACGTTGTCGGGCACCTTGCGCAGCCCGTCCATGTCGTCGGAGAAGCAGAACAGCCGCGTCGGCACGTCGCTCAGGCGCTTGAAGGCCTGGCGCACCATGGTGGTGCGCACGACCTCGCCGAAGGTGCCGATATGCGGCAGCCCCGACGGCCCGTAGCCGGTCTCGAACAGCACGTATCCCTTGGCCGGCGCTTTGCCGCCGATGCGGGCGACGAGCTTGCGGGCTTCTTCGAATGGCCACGCGCGCGCAGCCTCGGCGAGGGAACGATCGATCTGGGACATGGATCGGCCAAACTAGGAGCGGCGGCCAGTCGCGTCAATCGGAACGGGCGTCAGCCAGCCGCCATCCGTCTGGCGTAGCCATACAACCGGGCGATCACCGCAAAGAACACGATGGGTGCGGCGATCATCGCCACGCTGGCGAAATTCTCACCGACCACGCGCAGGGGCGTATCGTTGCCCGTGGCGCCGACGATGCCGGCGAAGACGACACCGAACAGGCTCTCCCCGACAATGAGTCCCGTCGCCGCCAGCACACCCATGCGCTTGGCGAACTCCGGATTGGACTGGCGCCCGGCCCATCGGTCGTATGCCCGCCCGATCAGGGCGCCAACTGGGATCAGGAGTGTCATGCTCATCGGCAGATAGATGCCCATGCCGACGCCGAGCGGCGGCAGCCGCATCCTGCCGGCCCGGCCCAGCGCCTCGTCGATGGCGATGAGGACTACGCCGATGGCCGCACCGAAGCCGATCAGGCCCCAGTCGAGCTCGCCGCCCAGCACGCCGGTCGCCAGGGCGGAGATCAGCGAGGCCTGCGGCGCCACCAGCGCCTGTGGCCCCGCGCCCGGCGCGCCGGCGAAGCCGAAAGCGGTGTTCAAAAGATCGAGCACCAACGGGATCGTGAGTGCCCCGAAGATCACGCCGAGAACGAGCGCCACCTGCTGCCGCCACGGCGTGGCGCCGATCAGCTGGCCGGTCTTGAGATCCTGCAGGTTGTCGTTGGCGATGGTGGCGACGGCGAACACGATGGCGGTGGTGAACAAGGCATAGGCAATCAGCGCGCGGGTCGTGGCCGGATCGCCAACGGGGCCGAAATAGAGCGCGAGCAGCACCGCCGCACCCAATACCGCGAGGATACCGACGCCCGAGATCGGGCTGTTGGACGCGCCGATCAGGCCGGCCATGTAGCCGCATACCGCGGCGACGATCGCACCGGCGACGACGACGTAGACCAGGCTGCCGGTGATGACGATGCCGGGATGCGCCGCCACCGGCCCGCCCGCGGCGAACCACGCCAGCAGCGCGCCGATGGGCACCAGCGAGAGCAGGATCGTGCCGCCGACGATACCGATCGGCAGATCGCGCTCGGTGACATCGAGCTCCTCGCCGCCGCGGCGCGCCCGGGCGGCGGCAAGGGCATTGCCGATGCCGCGCGTGATCGGGCCCATGATCTTGACCAGTGTCCACAGGGCCGCGACGCCGATCGTGCCCGCGCCGATGAACCGGACCTCCTTGCCGAAAACGCTGGCCACGGCCGCATCGGCCGAGCCGCCCATCTTCGCGGTCAGCCACGGGATCAGCACGGCCCAGCAGAAGACCGTCCCGAGCAGCATGGCGACGCCGACCGACAGCCCGACCAGGTGGCCGATCCCGATCAGCGCCATCGAGAAGCTTGCCGACAGCCCGCTCGCCGCACTGCCGATACGGAAGCGGACAGCGAGATGGGACAGGACGAGCTTGGTGGCGCCGAGCGCGGTGAACCCCGCCGAGGCGATGCCGCTCCACAGGATGACCCGGAGGCCAAGCGCGTTCTCCCGCGCACCCTCCTGGGAAGTCGCGCCGACCTTCAGCACCTCGGCCGCCGCCACGCCCTCGGGGAAAGGCAGGTCCGACCCCGTCACCAGCGCGCGGCGGAGCGGGATGGAGAACATCACGCCCAGCGTCCCGCCGATCGCGCACACGGCCGCCGTCATCCAGTACGGGAAGCCGTGCCACCAACCGATCATGACGAGGCCCGGCAGCACGAAGATGATCGCCGCCAGCGTGCCGGCGGCGGAGACGATCGTCTGGACGATGTTGTTCTCGAAGATGTTGCTCGTGCCGATCAGCCGCAGCACGGCCATGGAAATGACGGCGGCGGGAATCGACGTGGCGAACGTCAATCCGACCTTGAGCCCGAGATAGACGTTGGCCGTCGTGAACAGCACGGTGAGCAATGCGCCCAGCACTGCACCGCGTAGCGTGAAGTCCCGCAGAAGTCGTCTCCCCCAGTCCCCGTACCAGTAGAGCCTGATCGAGGCCCAACGGCAATCCGTCCACTCACTGTTTGCATCGCTGCGGTCGCACGCCCAGAGTGCGCCTCCGCAATGAACAGGTCCCCCCTCAGCCTGGCCCTCGGCGGGCTTTTGGCGATGGCCGCCGGCATCGGCATCGGCCGCTTTGTCTATACGCCCATCCTGCCGCCCATGGTCGAGGCGCTGCATCTCAGCAAGGCCGAGGCCGGCCTGATCGCGTCGGCCAATTTCGTCGGCTATCTCGCGGGCGCGCTGCTGGCGGCGGCGCGGTTGCCGGGCTCTCGGCGCAGCTGGCTGCTGCTCGGTCTCGCCCTCAACGTCATCTGTCTCGCCGCCATGGCCATGACGACGTCGTTCGCGCTGTTCCTCGTGCTGCGCCTGGCCGCCGGCATCGCCAGCGCCTTCTGCCTGATCTTCAGCTCGGCCCTGGTGCTCGACCGCCTTGCCGCTGCCGGGCGCAGCGGTCTGTCGGCGCTGCATTTCTCCGGCGTCGGCATCGGCATCGCGGTGTCGGCCGCGCTGGTCGCCACGCTCCACGCTTGGCAGAGCATGTGGCTCGCGAGCGCGGCGTTGGCGCTGGTCGCCGCCGTCGCCGTCGTGGCGATGGTGCCGGCCGAGAACGGTCCGTCGGCGAGCGCTACCGTCGCTCCGCGCAGCCGTTACTCGGCCGCCTTCATGATCCTCGCCGCGGGCTATTTCCTGTTCGGCTTCGGCTACATCATCACCGCGACCTTCCTGATCGACATCGTGCGCGGCTCGCCCGCCATCCGCCATCTCGAGCCCTACGCCTGGGTACTGGTCGGCCTCGGCGCCGCTCCCTCGGTCGTGCTGTGGGGCGCGCTCGGCCGGCGCATCGGCATCCTGCCCGCCTTCGCCGCGGCAGCCCTCGTCGAGGCGGCGGGCGTCGCGGCGAGCGTGCTGTGGCAGCAGACGCTCGGCATCGTGATCGCCGCCCTCTTTCTCGGCGGCACCTTCATGGGCCTGACCGCGCTCGGCCTGATCGGCGCCCGCGAAGCGGGTGAAGGCGATCCGCGCGGCCGCATTGCGCTCATGACCGCCTCGTTCAGCCTGGGACAGATCATCGGCCCGGCTTTCGCGGGCTTCGCCTACGACGCCACCGGCAGCCTCGCCGCACCATCGCTGATGGCAGCTGGCGGGCTGGTGCTCGCCGCCGTCTTGGCAATCGCAGCGAACATCTGGCGCGGTCGTCAGTCCGCGTAGCTGTCCACGACTTGCCAGCACTGCCGTCAGCGGTGCGGAGGTTTCCGGGCGTTTCCGGCGTTTCCGCCAGACCGATTTGTGTCGCTGCAAACCCGAGCCCCTACTGATGGGGGTCTTCGACCGCTCGCCGATAGCGCACCGTCTCCGGTCGGGCCCCGCTGCGGGTCCGCGTAGTGGATCGGATAAACGATGCATAGAACAGAGCCGGGAAGCCCGACATAGGCATACGATAACATAAGTGATCTATCAGATCAACAACTCAGGTACGAATCGACTCCAGTTTCGCTATTGCGACTTTTGAGGCTCCGTAGAGGGCCAAATTTAGAGGCCACGAGTCGCAATCGGCTATTAGTTGTAAGAGCGCCTGCAGTGCTGTCATCGCCTGCTCAGCGCTTCGCGCCCAGCACGGCCAAGGCCTCGCGCGCGGCGCGCAAGCCGGAAGCGTAGGCGCCGCCGACACGCGTCGCCCACACCGGATCGGTCGCCTCGCCGGCAAAGAACACGCGGTCATGGTGCGGCTGGGCCAGCACCTGCCGTTTGTCGGCGTTGCCCGGTGTGGCCATCGACCACGAGCCGCGGGCGAACGGGTCCTTGCCCCAGCGCGTGACCAGCGAGCGCGTCAGGAGCCCGCGCAGGTCATCGCCGTAGATCTCGGCCATGGCCGACATCGCGAAGGAGACGGCCGCACCCGTCCCCTCCTCCTCGAGCTGCTGCGCTTGCGTCGCCCCCACGAACACGATCGCCGCATCGCGATTGAAGGGCCGCACGATGGCGTCGAACACCTGGTCGCGGCGCGTCAGGCCGATCACGCTGCGGCCGGCCGGCGCGTCGATCACCTTGCGCGCGAATGCGAGTCCGATCTTGTTGTAGAGCGCCATCGGCAGCTGGGCGATGGCCTCGCGTTTGGCGGCGCTGAGCTGCGGCGCGAAGCCTGGCTGGCCGGTCGCCAGCACGCCGGTCGGCAGGGTCACGATTGCGGCCTTGGCTACGAACTGGCCATTGGTCGTGATGACCAGCACCTGCGAGCCCGTAGAATCGATGCGCACCACGCGGCTACTGAGCTTCACCGGCACCTTGGCGCCCCAGCGCGCGATCAGCGCGCCCAATCCCTCGGGCACCGAATATTGCGGCTCGGTCTCGGGCTGGCGGAGGAAGTCCTTGGCCGATAGCGCGCCAAGCTCGACGCCCGATTCCAGTGGCCCGACCATGGCGTAGGCCAGCCGCTCCAGCGGGTCGGTCGCCACCAGCACGCGGCCGACCGGCACGTCCGGCGCCTTCTTCAGCGCCTCGACGAGCTTGCGCGAGGCGTCGACGGCGATCTTCTCGTAGCGGGCATATTCATCCTTGGGCGCCTCGGTGCCGCCGGCATACATCGCCTGCTCCTGGCGATCGGGCACCGGCCGCACGTTCATGTCGCGCAGGATCGCCATCGCCGGATTGGTCCGCCCGGCCTCTATCCACTGCGCGCCGAGGTCGAACGGGAAGCCGAGCGTCGTGCTGTCAGTGACGGCACGGCCGCCGATGCGGTCGCGCGCCTCGACCACCAGGACGGCCTTGTTCGCCGCCATCAGGGCCCGCGCAGCGGCAAGGCCCGCGACGCCCGCGCCGACGATAACGACGTCGGGCTCGGCGGCCCACACTGGAAGAGCGGTTCCTGCCATCACAGCGGACAGGAAGAGACGACGGCTGAGCGTCATTTGGCTGACAGTGTATGCTATCGGCCTGTTGATGGTGTTGCCCTCGCACAACTGGACGGCCCTGGTCGCGACCGCGCGCGGCGCGTTGTGGCGTGCGCCAAATGGCGATCAGGATGGCACGATCGAAAGGCTGTCGGCGGGCGACGTTGCCCTGCGCGCCGCGGGCAATCCGCCATTGGTGTGCCACGCGCCGGCGGTCGCCGCCCGGCTCGGTCTTGACCATCTGCCCGCACGCGACCTGCTGGAACTCTTCGCCTTCGTGCGGCCGGCCAAATTCTGCCTGCCTACGCCGCGCGGCCTCTGCGAAGCGCTCGACCTTGCCGTGCCGGGCACGCCCGAGGAGGAAGTGGCGAGCCTGCCCGCGGTGGCGAAGGCGCTGCTCGACGAGCTCGACGACATGGCAGCCCTCGCCTCACGCGAGCTCACCGACACCGCCCTCGCCATGGCGCGCGGCAACTGGATCTGGGCCGACGACGTGCTGGCTGCGCTGGGCATCGGCCCGGCCGCCAAGAAGCCGCGGCCCGGCGCCGGCCTCGACATCTGGAAGAGCCTGCCGACCTGGGAGGAACCGCCGCCGGCGCCGCCGCCCTCCAGCCTGCCGGTCGAGCCGCGCGAGGCGCGGCTCAGGCTGGCCCAGATGATCGCAGCCGGCCCCAACATCGCCGAAGCGCGGCCGACGCAGAGCGATTACGCCTCGGCGGCCAGCCAGGCCTTTGCCCCGCGCGTGCAGGAGGACCAGCCCAACGTCGTGCTGGTCGAGGCCGGCACCGGCGTCGGCAAGACCCTGGGCTATGTCGCACCGGCCAGCCTGTGGGCCGAGAAGAACGGCGCGCCGGTGTGGATCGCCACCTACACCCGCAACCTGCAGCGCCAGATCGACAACGAGCTCGATCGGTTGCATCGCGACTCGGCCGAGAAGCGCCGCAAGGTCGTGATCCGCAAGGGCCGCGAGAACTATCTCTGCCTGCTGAACTTCCAGGAAGCCGTGCTGCGCACCGGCCTCGCGCCCGAGAACGCGATCGGGCTCGGCCTGCTGGCGCGCTGGGCGCTGGCGAGCCGCGACGGCGACATGGTGGGCGGCGACCTGCCCGCCTGGCTGCTCGACCTTCTGGGCCGCGGCCGCATCACGCGACTCGCCGACCGGCGTGGCGAATGCATCTACTCGGCCTGCGAGCACTACCGGAAGTGCTTCGTCGAACGCACCATCCGCCGCGCACGCCAGGCCGACATCGTGATCGCCAACCACGCGCTGGTCATGGTGCAGGCGGCGATGGGCGGGCTCGACGACGCGACGCGCCCGCTGCGCTACGTGTTCGACGAAGGTCATCACTTGTTCGATGCCGCCGACGGTGCCTTCGGCGCCCACTTGAGCGGCATCGAAGCGTCCGACCTGCGGCGCTGGCTGTTGGGCGCCGAAGGCCGACGTGGCAGTCGCGCGCGCGGCCTCGAGCGCCGCCTCAGCGATCTCCTGGGCGATGACCTGGAAGCGCACAAGGCGCTACGGCGCCTGCTTGACCTCGCGCAGCAATTGCCCTCGCCCAACTGGCAGACGCGGCTGATCGACGGCACCGTGCTGGGCCCTGCCGAGGAGTTCCTGGCCCTGGTACGCCAGCAGGTACGCGCGCGCGCCTCGGGCGAGGACCAGGGCTTCGGCCAGGAATGCGACGTGCGCCCGCTCAATCCCGGTCTGATCGAGGCGGCCGATCGCCTCAGCGAGGCGCTCGACCTGATGCTGGCGCCTGTTCGCAAGCTGCGCCAGGCATTGCGCACCAAGCTCGAGACCGAGGCCGACAAGCTCGACTCGGGCCAGCGCGGGCGCATCGAGGGCGTGGCGCGTTCGCTCGCCAACCGCTGCGAGCTCACGCTGGAAGCCTGGCGGGCGATGCTGCGCGGCCTGCACAACGAGACCGACCCCGCCTTCGTCGACTGGTTCGCCATCGAGAAGGTGCAGAACCGCGAGATCGACGTCGGCATGTACCGCCACTACCTCGATCCCACCGAGCCGTTCGTGAACTCGGTGATCGTGCCCTCGCACGGGGCCGTCATCACCTCGGCGACCTTGCGCGATTCGCTGGGCGTCCCGGTCGCGGCCAACGACGAGCTCGCCGAATCGCTGGCCGACTGGACGGTGGCCGAGGCGCGCACCGGTACGCGCCATCTCGGGCTGCCGGCGATCCGCGCCGCCATGGCCTCGCCCTTCGACTATGCCGGCTCGACGCGCGTGCTGATCGTGCGCGACGTCAAGCGCGACGACGCCGAGCAGGTGGCGGCGGCCTATCGCGAGCTGTTCCTGGCCTCGGGCGGCGGCGCGCTCGGCCTGTTCACCGCCATCGGCCGCCTGCGCGCCGTGCACCAGCGCATCGCGCCGGTGCTCGAGGAGGCGGGCCTGCCGCTCTATGCCCAGCATGTCGGCGGCATGGACGCCGCCACCCTGGTCGACATCTTCCGCGCCGAGGAGCATTCCTGCCTTTTAGGCACCGACGCCGTGCGCGACGGCGTCGACGTGCCGGGGCGATCGCTGCGGCTCATCGTGTTCGATCGCGTGCCCTGGCCGCGCCCCGACATCCTGCACCGCGCCCGCAAGGCCGCATGGAAAGAGGCCGGCGCGGGCGCCAACGCCTATGACGACATGCTGGCGCGGCTCAGGCTGAAGCAGGCCTACGGCCGGCTGATCCGCCGCGCCGACGATCGCGGCGTGTTCGTGATGCTGGACTCGCGGCTGCCCAGCCGGTTGTTGGGCGCCTTCCCGCCCGGCGTAGCGGTCGATCGCGTCGGTCTCGCGGATGCGGTGGCGGCGGTGAAGGCCTTTCTGGAATGACCTCACTCATTGCTGGGAGCGCGCCACTCCGTGGCGCTCATGGTCTTCCGGACCGCGCGCGTCCCGCGCGCTCATGAGGTGCGCGCGGTCCAGAAGAGCATGAGAAGAGCGCCACAGAGTGGCGCGCTCCCAGCAAAGAACTCAATACCCTGCGCTGCGATCCACCACTTCCTTGAGCGGGGCGCCGTCGAGGAAGCGGCCGAGATTGTCGACGAACAGGCGGGCGACGAAGCTGTCGCGCTGCGGATGCGGTCCGCCGATATGCGGCAACACGATGATGCCCTCGGTGGACCAGAGTGGATCGCTCGACGGCAACGGCTCCTGGCGGAAGACGTCGAGCAGGGCGCCTGCGATCTTCTTGGCCTTCACCGCCGCGATCAGGTCAGCATCCTTGATGATCTGGCCGCGACCGAAGTTCAGCAGCCAGGCGGAGGGCTTCATCTTGGCGAGCCGCACGGCATCGATGAAATTCTCGGTGTCGGGCGTCGCCGGCAACAGCAGCAGCACGAAGTCGGACTGCGCCAGCACCTCGTCAGTGTGCGAGGCGGGCAGCACCTCGGCGACGTTGGCGACCCGCGTGGGACGCCGCTTGGTGCCGATCACGTGCATGCCGAGCGCCGTGGCGATGCGCGCCACTTCGGCGCCGATCGCGCCCAGCCCCAGGATGCCCAGAGTCTTGCCGGTGAGCGGTTGAGCCACCGTGGGCACCCACTTCGACTGCTTCTGGTGGTCCGCGACGAGGCGGTAGGGTTTGGCGACGTGGAACAGCGCGCCAATGATGTTCTCGGGCATCGATTCGGTGTGCGTGCCGCGCGCGCAGGTGAGCGTGAGCCCGGCCGGCAGGTCGGGCAGCGCCAGCCAGCCCTCGACGCCGGCGCTCATCGCCTGCGCCCAGCGCAGCCTGGGCATGCTGGGCAGCAGGCCCGCCGGCACCGCGCCCGCCATCAGCGCCTCGGTGCGCGCCAGCTGCTCGGCCGACGGCTTTTCCTTGCGCGGCAACGTGTCGATCGCCACGCGATCGGCGAGCCCCGCCGCTTTCACGGCATCGAGATAGGGGGCGGTCTGGTCGGTCCACAGCAGGACATGCGCGCGATTGGTCACGGGAGCGGCTCCGGTCATTCGGTGAGGAGCCCACGGTAGCGGATTGGCAGGACAGCTGTCGAATTCGCGCTCTATGCGCCTCATCTCCTCCCCCGTCATACGGGGGAGGATACAGGAGGGGGAGAGCAACAGGCCGGGCGTTCAAGGTTTCAGATCATGATCTCTTCCGTCGAGAGATCATCTTTGCGTCTTTCCCCCTCCCTACCCTCCCCCGTATGACGGGGGAGGAGGTCTTGTCCGCCGTCAACTTGCGGACAGATCGATCAGCGCGATACCGAGCTCGGGGCGCTTGCGGCGGCGGAGCTGCGCCGGGGTCTCGACGATGGTGACTTCGAGAGTCGGGCGCACGATGCCCTTCAGGAAATGGCCGCCGCGGCAGGTGCCGTCGCTCAGGCCCAGCACGGCATGCATGTGCAGGCTGGCGCTGCCGTCATCGCCCAGAGCGATGTCGCCTAACAAGCTCAGCGCCTCGCACTGGCTATCGATCTCGATCGGCTTGTAGGTCTTTTTGGCGAGGTCGAACCAGCCGACGGTGGCGCTCTCGAACGCGCCGATCGCCGACAACGAGGCGGCATCGAGCTTGCTCGCCTTGGCAAACGCGGCGATGGCGGCGAAGGCCTCCTCCCCGGCATCGAGGACGAGGACGTAGGTGCGTTCACCGGCGTTCTGCCAGACGAGCCTCGATTCCATTAGGCACAAACTCCCGATCGGCAAAGAGGTTGCGTGCTGCCGCATTTCTGCCCGCATTCAGCGGATGCGCGGCCGCACTCCTTCTGTAAACTCCGCGCCTAAGAAAAAGTTCAGTGGAGGTTTCGTACCGATGAGTAAGTTGATCCTGCCGCGTCGCCGCGTTCTCGCCCTGTCGGGCGGCGCGTTGGCCGCGCCGATGATCGCGCCCGGTATTGCCCGTGCCGTCGACGATTGGCCGAACAAGCCGGTGCGTTATATCAACGTCTTTCCCGCCGGCGGCCCGACCGACACGCTCTCGCGCATCGTCTGCCACCAGCTGTCGGAGCTGACCGGCCAGCAGTTCATCGTCGAGAACAAGGCGGGCTCGGGCGGCAATGTCGGCGCCGACGCCATCGCCCATTCGCCGCCCGACGGCTACACGATCGGCCTCTACACCATTGCCAGCCACGCCATCGCGCCCACGCTCTACGCCAAGCTGCCGTTCGACGCCGGCAAGGATTTCACCGGCATCGCCATGCTGTGGTCGGTGCCCAACCTGCTCATGACGCGGCTCGACCTGCCGGCCAAGACCGTGCCCGACCTGATCGACATCACGCGCAAGGAGCCCGGCAAGTACTCCTTCGCCTCGTCGGGCCCCGGCACCACGCCGCAGATCAGCGGCGAGCTCTTCAAGCTCCTGGCCAAGGTCAACCTGCTGCACGTGCCCTACAAGGGCAGCGCGCCGGCCTACCAGGACATGCTGGCGGGCCAGGTCGACGTGATGTGGGACAACATCCCGGGGCCGCTGCAGCTCATGCGCTCGGGCAAGGTGCGCGGGCTCGCCGTGACCTCGGCGCAGCGCCATCCCTCGGTGCCCGAACTGCCGACCATGGCCGAGTACCTGCCGGGCTACGAGATCACCTCGTGGGGCGGCATCTGCGCGCCGGCCGGCGTGCCGCAGCCGATGGTCGACAAGCTCTCGGCGCTCACCCAGAAGGCGCTCGAGGCCGACGTGGTGAAGAAGGCGTTCGAGCAGCAGGGCGCCACCCAGATCTGGATGAACCCGGCCGACACCATGGCCTTCCGCGCCGCCGAGGAGAAGCGGCTGGCGCCGATCATCAAGGCATCGGGCGCCAAGGTGGAGTAGTCTCTGGCGCATGATGCTGCGCCGAACCGTGGTCGTTGGCGCCGCCGGCCTTGCAGGGTCGGCGGCGTTTTCGTCCGCTCATGCCGACCCGTCGATCAAGGTGATCTATGTCGGCGGGTGGGACTGCACCTACTGCACGGAGTGGAAGAACAAGTACAAGGCGGGGTGGGTCGCCTCGCCCGAGTACAAGAAGGTGACGTGGATCGAGGTCGATCCGCCCAAGCTCAGGGAAGCCTACCAGGCGCGCTACTGGCCGGGCGATCTCGCGCCGATCCTCGAGCAGGTGCCGCGCAAGAGCGGCACGCCGCGCTGGCTGGTGGTCAGGAACGGCAAGATCGTCGCCAATGAGTTCGGCGTCAGCAAGTGGAGCAGGATCGTCGGCGAGCTGAAGAAAGAACTCGGCTGATCATTGCTAGGAGTGGCGCGCTCCCAGCAAAGAGGGCCCGCGCTCCTCACGGCACGTAGCCCGCGGGCGTTCGGTGCGGATCGGCCGGCGCCTTGAGGCCCGGCGGATCGTAGCCGGGAAAATCCTTGAAGGTAAAAGGCGCGTACTTGTCGGCACATGCCGTCAAGCCGACCAGGGCAACGAGGACCAACCAGAGAACCCGTTGCATGCCATCCCTCACTTGAAGCGCGGCATGACCTCCTGGCAGAGCAGCCGCAGCGCCGTGAGCACACGCTCGTGCGGGATGAGGCTGCCGGGATTGAGCTCGGCCAGAATGCCGTCGAGGCCGATCACCTCGCGCAGTTCCTGCAGGCGCGCGGTCACGCTCGCCGGCGTGCCGACGATCATGCGTTCGCGCAGCACTTCCTCGTAGTCGATGTTCAGCATCTTGGCGCCGCGCTCGGCGCGGTTCTCGATGGCGCGCGTGCCCGAGGCGCCGGCCGACGAGGCCAGTCGATCGCCGATGTAGCGCAGCAGGTGCATGATGCTCTCGCGCGGCTCCTCGCGCGCCTTGTCCTCGGTGTCGGCGACATAGACCGGCACGCGCAGGAAGACCTCGCCCTCGCCGGGATGGCCCGCCTTCTTCCACGCCTCGCGATAGGTCTTCACCAGGGGCGCCAGCTCGGAGAGGTTGCCGGTGCGGGCGGCGACGAAGATCGGATGGCCGAGCTCGGCCACCTCGACATAGGTGTCGGGACTGGCCGCGGCGACGCGGATCTCGGGCCACGGCTGCTGCACGGACTTCGGTGACAGACGCACGTTCTCGTAGGCGAAGTACTTGCCCTTGTGGCTGAAGCGCTCCTCGGTGAAGGCGCGCTTCAGGATGTGCAAGGTCTCGGCGAAGCGCTCGCGGCTCTCGCCGTAATCGACGCCGTAGGTCTTGTAGGTGTGGGCGAAGCCCGAGCGGCCGACGCCGAAGATCAGCCGGCCCTTGCTCAGCTGATCGACGGTGGCGGCTTCCTCGGCGAGCCTGAGCGGATGGCAGAGCGGCAGCACCTGCACCGCCGTGCCGATCTTCATGCGCTCGGTGCGCTGGGCGAGGGCCGCCGCGATCATCATCGGCGAGGACAGCACCGAGCGCTCGGGCGCGAAGTGCAGCTCGGCGAGCCACATCGCATCGAGCCCCCACTCCTCGGCCGCATCGACCTGGGCCAGCGAGTTGGCGAAGGACTGCGCGGCGGTTTCGCCGGGCAGCGCCTGAAACTCGTGGAACATTCCGAATTCCATCGGTCGTCCTCCAGGCCACCATGGTATGACCGATCGATGCCGACCAAAAGGGTCCTGATCGCCGGCGCCACCGGTCTTGTCGGCCGTGCCGCCATGAAGCACTTCGGCTCGCAGTGCGATGTGCTGGCACTCTCGCGCCGCAAGCCGGGCGAGACCTTCGGCGCGCGCTGGCTGCCAATCGATCTCACCGACACTGCAGCCTGCGCCGGGCTGGCGCCCGAGCTCAGCGGCGTCACCCATCTGGTCTACGCCGCCCTCCACGAGCGGCCGGGGCTGGTGGCGGGCTGGCAGGAAGAGGAGCAGATCCGCACCAACGACCTGATGCTGCGCAACCTGCTGGGGGCGCTGGAGCGCGCCTCGCCGGCGCTGCGGCACGTGGCCCTGCTGCAGGGCACCAAGGCGTACGGCGTGCATGTGCGGCCGCTCACCGTGCCGGCACGCGAGAACCGCTCGGAGATGCACGAGCAGCCGAACTTCTACTGGAACCAGGAGCGCTACCTGCGCGAGCTGCAGCGTAAAGCGGAGCATGAGGGCAAGGCATGGAGCTGGTCGATCCTGCGGCCGGTGCTGATCGTGGGCTGCTCGGAAGGCAGCGCCATGAACGTGATCCCCGCGCTTGGCGTCTATGCCGCGCTGATGCGGCGCGCCGGCAAGAAGAAGCTCGACTATCCCGGCGGCGTCGGCCGGGTGGCCCAGGCGGTCGATGCCGACCTGCTGGCGCGCGCTATCGCCTGGTCGGGCAATTCGAAGAAGGCGCGCAACGAGATCTTCAACGTCACCAACGGCGATGTGTTCGTGTGGCCCAACGTGTGGCCGGCCATCGCCGACGCGCTGGGCTTCGCAGCGGGCGAGCACGTGCCGTTGCGGCTCGATGCCGAGATCCGGCCGCAGGAAGCGGCGTGGGCCGAGATCCGCAAGGCGCACGGATTGGTGTCAGGGACTCTGAAGGAATTCGTCGGCCTCTCCTTCGAGTACGCCGATTACACGATGGGCTACGGCCGCGACCGGCCGGGCCCGCCCGCCATCGTGTCGACCATCAAGCTGATGCAGGCGGGCTTTCACGAGGTCATGGACACCGAGGCGATGTTTGCCAAGGCCTTCGCCGAGATGCAGGAGAGGAAGCTCTTACCTCCCCGCTGAACAAAGGCACCTCACCCTGAGGAGCCGTGCGCAGCACGGCGTCTCGAAGGGTCGCTTCAGTCTCGTTGTTGCCCACCCTTCGAGACGCGGCAAGCGCGCATGTGAATGCGCGTAAGCGGGCGCTCCTCAGGGTGAGGTTCGTCGTGACTTATCGTTTCCGCTCGCAAATGACGATATGATCCTCCGGCGCAACACAACTGGCGGGGGATCGTGTCATGCGCTGGATATCGAACATCACGGTGCCGCGGCTTGCCCTGGCATTTCAGGCGTTCACCGTCGCCATCCTGGGCATCAGCGCCCTCGTTGCCTGGTCGAACTGGAACGCCGAGACCAGCAAGCGGCAGACCGACGCCACGCTGCGCTACTTCGATCCGCTTATGGATCGCGACTACGTCCGCTACCTGTGGGAGGTCGAGGAATTTACCCTGTGCTTCGAGCGCGCAGCAGGAAAGCACGTCTCCTATGAGCGCTATGCCGAGGTGAGCCGCAAGCCTGAATCGCTGAAGCTTGCCAAGGGCTGGTGGGAGCTCGTCGAAAACGCCGACAAGGACCACGAGGAGTGCGGCAAGCCGATGAACATCGAGGAGAAGCTGATGATCGTCTATGGCCGCCTCGAGGCTTTGGCCTCGTGCGCGCGCCAGAAGCTCTGCAGCTTCGCCCGCATCCAGGACATGATCGAGGCTATCGACCATCTGACGCTGCTCGCGATCTCCAACTACCTGCTGCTGACGCGAGCCTACGACACGCCGATCTCGCGCGACTGGACGCTGGACGGCGCGCTCATCGACCTGGTCGAGCTTGCCGAGAAGCACGTGTTCGAGGGGCGGGCCGCCGCCACGGCCTATGCGGCGGTGCTCGACAGGCGCGGCAAGATCACCGACGGCCAACCGGCGATCAAGCCGGAAGCGATCGAGGCGATACGCAACAAGCACACGCGCTGCCAACGGCCGGCCGTCGAAGCCTCGAGCGAATGGCGCCACTGCGTGACGGCGGAACGATAGCCGCGACCCTGGTCGTCCTGACAAGGATCAGTAGAACTAGTCGTTAGTAGAAAATGGGCAGCTTCGGGGCCGGCGCCGCCGTGCTGCCGCCAATGTCGGGCGTGCCGTACTGGATGAAGCTCTCCGGCAGCGCCGCGCCCCAGTAGGTTCCGGTGCCTCGTTCGTGCTCGTTCCAGGTCACCGGCTGCCAGTCGGGCGCCAGCACGAGGTAGCTGCCCGAATAGATCTCCACGCGATTGCCGCCCGGCTCGTAGGAATAGAGATAGAAACCCTGGGAGTTGTTGTGCTTGGAGGGGCCGGCCTCGATGAAGATGCCGTTCTCGGCCAGGATGTCGGCGGCGCGCAGCACGTCCTCGCGATTGTCGACCCACAGCGAGAAGTGGTGCAGGCGGCCATGCCCGCCTTTCACGTCGGCGACATAGGCGAGCTGGTGATGGATGGCGTTGGGGCTCATCCACGAGCCGATTTCGCTCCTGCCCTCCTCGAACAGGACCTGCTCGCGCAGCTGGAAGCCCAGCAGCTCCTGGGCGAAGCGGCGATTGGCGGGAACATCCGCCGCCAGCAGCGCCAGATGATCGGTGCGACGCACGCCGACGCCATAGCCGGGATATTTCTGCGGCTGGTTCTTCAGCGTGGAGCGCAGCGCGGCCGGCGCCTCGTAGCGCTGCTCCTCATGGTAGATCTCCATGACATGGCCGTCGGGATCGCGGAAGCGGAAGGAGCGGCCGCGGCCGAAGTCGCCGTTGGTCCAGCCGAGGCCGAGTCCCGCCTTCTGCAACGCCACGGCGCGGCGTTCCAGGGCGGCAATGCTCTCCGCCCGCCAGGCGACGCAGCCGACACCGGCAGCGGCGGCCTTGCTGAGCTTCAGCGTGCTCACGGCATAGTCGCCGTAGCCGCGCAGCCAGGCAGCGCCCTCCGTGCGGTGGACGATCTCCATGCCCAGAAGATCGCGGAAGTACCACAGGCTCTTCTCGAGCCTGGGCGTCAGCAGCTCGACCGAACCCAGATGGGCGATGTCGTGCAGCGGCTCGGGTGACGTCATGCGTGAAGCCTGAACACGGGCTGCCGGCCTCGCCTTGACGCAGATCAAGACTCATCTGGAGCGCGGACCTCCAGGTCCGCTCATGCTCTTCCGGACCGCCGGCTTCCAGCCGGCATCATGAGTATGAGCCGGCAAGACGCCGGCGGTCCGGAAGACGAAGACCATGAGCGGACCTGGAGGTCCGCGCTCCGATGAGCTCATGTCCGTGCCGCCACTGTCGCGAAACTGTCACGTCCGCCGCACACCTTGCGCCAACGAAGCAGGAGCCGCCGATGGATACCGACAAAGCCGATGCTCAGAGCCTCGAGGACCGTATCCAGGCCGAGCTGGAGGACAATATCGACGAGGAGCTCGAGCAGGAGCTGGGCGACGAGCTTCTGGCGCGCCTGCCGGACGGCATCGCCGCGCCGCCGGACGGCGACGTCAACCGCCGCCAGTACTTCACCGAGCTGCTGCGGCTGCAGCGCGAGCTGATCAAGCTGCAGGACTGGGTGGTCGACCAGAAGCTCAAGATGGTGGTGCTGTTCGAGGGCCGCGACGCCGCCGGCAAGGGCGGCGCCATCAAGCGCGTCACCCAGCGGCTCAACCCGCGCATCTGCCGCACCGTGGCGCTACCCGCGCCGACCGAGCGCGAGCGCACGCAATGGTACTTCCAGCGCTACGTCCCCCACCTGCCGGCCGGCGGCGAGATCGTGCTGTTCGACCGGAGCTGGTACAACCGCGCCGGCGTCGAGCGCGTCATGGGTTTCTGCAGCGAGGCCGACGTCGAGGAGTTCTTCCGCACCGTGCCGGAGTTCGAGCGCATGCTGGTGCGCTCGGGCATCGTGCTGTTGAAGTACTGGTTCTCGATCACCGACCCCGAGCAGAACCTGCGTTTCCAGATGCGCATCCACGATCCGCTGAAGCAGTGGAAGCTCAGCCCCATGGACCTGCAGTCGCGGCGGCGCTGGGAGGATTACACCAAGGCCAAGGAGGAGATGCTGGCGCGCACCCACATCGCCGAGGCACCGTGGTGGGTGGTCGACGGCAACAACAAGCGCCGCGCGCGGTTGAACTGCATCCATCACCTGCTGCAGCAGGTGCCCTACCACGAGGTCGTGCACACGCCGGTCGTGCTGCCCGAGCGCGAGCACAAGCCCGACTATTCACGGCATCCGGTGCCGGAGTCGATGTATGTTCCGGCGGTTTATTAGCAACGCAGCGTGCCTCATCCTGAGGAGGCGCAAAGCGCCGTCTCGAAGGATGGCAACAGACAAGGTGCCCGCTGCCACCCTTCGAGACGCGGTCCTGCGGAGCGCTCCTCAGGGTGAGGTCGTTTTCGCAAGCACGCTCTGTTCGTCATCAAGGATCGCCCCATGGACTTCTTCCGCCGCTTCACCGTCCTGATCGCAGCGCCCGCGTTCGATGCCGACGATCTCGAGGGACTTCGCCTCGATGAGATCTCGCGCGCCATCGAGAAGCTCGGCTTCCAGGTCGTGCGCGCGCGGCGCATCGAGGATGCGGAGATCGCGGTGCAGACCGACACGGCCATCGGCTGCATGGTCGTCGACTGGGGCAAGAAGGGCCTGGAAGGCAAGACCGCGGCGCTGATCAACCTGATGCGCAAGCGCGGGCTCGAGCTGCCCATCGTCATCCTGGTGCGGCGCAAGCGGCTGGAGGACATCCCGGTCGAGGTCATGGACTACATCGACGGCTACATCTTCCTCGCCGAGGAGACGCCGGAATTCATCGCCCGCAACCTGGTGAGCCGGCTGAAGCAATATGCCGAGACGCTGAAGACCCCGTTCTTCGGCGCCCTGGTCGACTATGCCGAGGAAGGCAACCAGCTGTGGACCTGCCCCGGGCACAATGGCGGCGTGTTCTACAATCGCAGCCCGATCGGCCGCATCTTCGTCGAGCACCTGGGCGAATCGGTGTTCCGCGACGACCTCGACAACTCCGTGCTCGATCTCGGCGACCTGCTGGTGCACGAGGGCCCCGCGCTCAAGGCGCAGCAGGAGGCGGCGCAGATCTTCGGCGCGGAGAAGACCTACTTCGTGCTGAACGGCACCTCGTCCTCCAACAAGATCGTGCTGCAGGCGCTGGTCGCCCAGGGCGACCTGGTGCTGTTCGACCGCAACAACCACAAGGCCGCGCATCATGGCGCGCTGTTCCTGGGCCAGGGCATCCCGATCTATCTCGAGACCGACCGCAACGCCCATGGCCTGATCGGACCGATCTTCCCGGAGGCGCTGGACGAGGCGGCGATCCGCGAGAAGATCCGCACCCATCCGCTGGTCAGCGACAAGGAGGCGTGGAAGCGCGAGCGTCCGTTCCGCGTCGCCGTCATCGAGCAGTGCACCTACGACGGCACCATCAACGACGCCCGGCTGATCGTCGAGAAGATCGGTCGTCTCTGCGACTACATCCTGTTCGACGAGGCGTGGGCCGGCTTCATGAAGTTCCATCCGATCTATGCCGGCCGCTTCGGCATGGGCCTCAACGGCCTCGGCCCCGACGCACCGGGCATCATCGTCACCCAGTCGACGCACAAGCAGCTGGCGAGCTTCAGCCAGGCCTCGCAGATCCACGTCAAGGACAGCCACATCATGGGCCAGCGGCGGCGCATCGAGCATCGCCGCTTCAACGAGTTCTTCATGCTGCACGCCTCGACCTCGCCGTTCTATCCGCTGTTCGCCTCGCTCGACGTCGGCGCGCAGATGATGAAGGGCAAGTCGGGCGAGGTGCTGTGGGACGACACCATCCGGCTCGGCATCGAGCTGCGCAAGAAGGTGCGGGCGATACGCCGCGAGTTCGGCGAGCGCGAGAGCGATCCGGCGCGGCGCTGGTTCTTCGAGGCCTTCGTGCCCGACCAGGTCGGCAACGTGCCGTGGGAGGACCTGCCGACCGACGAGCTCGCCTCCAACCCGCGCTACTGGGAGCTCGCGCCCGACCAGCGCTGGCACGGCTTCGACCACGTGGCGCCGCATTACGCCATCACCGATCCCAACAAGCTGATCCTGCTGACGCCGGGCTTCGACCGGCAGACCGGCCTCTATGCCGAGCACGGCATCCCCGCGCCCGTCGTGGCGCAGTATCTGCGCGAAAACCAGGTGGTGCCGGAGAAGAACGACCTCAATTCGCTGCTGTTCCTTCTGACGCCCGGCGTGGAATCGAGCAAGGCCGGCACGCTCCTGAGCTCGCTGGTCGCCTTCAAGAAGCTGCACGACGACAATGCGCGGCTGGAGGACTCGATCGGCGAGTTCGTGGCCCGCCGGCCGAAGCGCTACGCCGGCCTGCGCCTGCGCGATCTTTGCGCCGAGATGCATGCCTTCTTCCGCGACAGCGGCGTCAGCACGCTGCAGCGTGCGCAGTTCGCGCCCGAGCACCTGCCGACCCCGGTGATGGCGCCGCACGAGGCGGTGCAGCGGCTGGTGCGCAACGACGTCGACTACGTGCCGATCGACAAGGCCGTCGGGCGCATCGCCACGACGCTGTTCGTTGTCTACCCGCCGGGCATCGCCAGCATCGTGCCGGGCGAGCGGCTCGACGAGCGGGCGCGGCCGATGCTTGATTATCTAAGAATGTTCGAAAAGGCGGCCAATCTGTTCCCCGGCTTCGAGGTCGAGGTCCAGGGCATCTATCGCGAAGTCGAAAGCGACGGCAGCGTGCGGCTCTGCACCTACGTGGTGCGGGAGTAGCGTCCCGTCATCCCGAGCGGAGCCGCTCGAAGGGCGGCGTAGTCGAGGGACCTATTTTGTCGACGCGCTGACAAAACAGGTCCCTCCGCTACGCCTCGCTGCGCTCGGCTCCGGTCGGGATGACGGGATTTTCGTCAGGCTCCGTCGTCGCTCCCTCACCCAGCGCACGTTGCATCAGTAGCGTGTCGGTCCAGCGGCCGAATCGGTAGCCGACGCCTTCGAGCAGGCCGGCGCGGCGGAAGCCGAACGCCTCATGCAGGCTCTGCGACGGAAGGTTCTCGGCATCGACGTAGCCGATCATCTGGCGAAAGCCCTCCGAGGTGCAGGCCTCGATCAGCGCCGGCAGCAGCAGGCGGCCGATGCCGGAGCGCATATGGTCGGGGTGGACATAGATCGAATGCTTGACGGCATGGCGGTAGGCCGGCCGCTTGCGGAAGGGCACGGCGTAGGCATAACCCACGATCACGCCGTCGCGCTCGGCCACGAGGTGCGGCAGGCGGCGCTTCATCATGTTCTTGCGCCGCCGCTTGATGTCGTCACCGAGCAGCGGCTCGGCATCGAACGTCCCCAGCCCATGGCTGATGTGATGCGTGTAGATCTCGACCATCGCCGGGACGTCGGCCTCGGTCGAAGACCGCACGACGATGTCGCCCGCGATGGCTGCCGGTGAATCCAAGACTGTTCCTTCCACGGTCCTGCGATCAAACACCAGGTGATCAAACACGGGGGGATGACAGTCCCATGACGAAAAAAGCCCGGGCCGCGATCCGAAGATCGACGGCCCGGGCCGACGCCCCCTCAAACTGCAGGCGTGGGAATTTCGTGTGGCTACTTGATGCCGTCGGCCATGGTCTTGAAGCCGGCCTGCGTCTTCGCGCCGATGTCGGTGATCTGCGAGTTGCGGTCGACCCACTCGCGGGCCTGCTGCGGCACCTCGTAACCCAGCAGCTTCTCAGGCAGCTGGATGCGAACGGTGCCGGTCAACACGAGGTAAGCGACGGCGAGGAAGCCGAGCTTGACCGCCCATCCGAGCAAGAAGCGCATGTCCGCATGATAGTTTCACAGCCTCAGCGATGACAGTGATCGATGGTATCAATTGTGTGTTGAGCTGAATCATTGCTGGGAGCGCGCCACTCCGTGGCGCTCAAGTAATGTCAACACAAAGAGAAGATGCGCCAGGGTCGCGGTTTACCGCGACTAGGAGTGGCGCGCTCCCAGCAAAGACTCACCTCAGCGCAAAGCTTGCGCGCACATGGTCGGCGAGATCGCGGGCGGCGAGGCTGAGGCCGGGCGGGGCGTAGAGGTTGATGCGGAACTCGGGCAGCGGCGGCAGGCGCGCCTCGCGCGCGGCCTTGCCGTCGAACACCTCGAAGCGCGGCGGCACCGACGAGCGCAGCAACGGTGCCACCGCGAGCCCGGCCTCGATCGCGGCATAGACCGGCTCGAACCGGCTCACCTCGCACACCGCGCGCCAGTCGCGCCGCGCGCGGCCCAGCGCCTCGATCGCCACGGGTCGGAACACGCATGTCGGCGCACCCAGCGACACCGGCAGCGGATCGCGCAGATGCGCCTCGCCGCCCGGCGCGCCGACCCACACCAGCCGGTCGGTGCGCAGGGTCTCGCCATGGCGTCCGCACTCGGCCTCGGTGGTGAGGGCGAGATCGACGGCGCCCTTGCGCAGCGCCGCGCGCACCACGCTCGAATCCTCGCACACCAGGCTGACGCGCACGCGCGGCTGGGCCTTGGCGAAGCGGCGCAGGACGGGCGGCACGAAGCTGCCGATGATGTCGTAGGGCACGCCCATGCGCACCTCGCCCTCGAAGGAGGGCGTGCGCATGGCCGACCAGACCTCGTCGTTCAGCGCCAGCAGCCGGCGCGCTTGCGCCAGCAGGCGCTCGCCGGCCGGCGCCAGCGCGAGCTTGCGGCCCTGGCGCTCGAACAGCCGGCAGTCGAGCGCCTCCTCCAGCCGCTTGATCTGCTGGCTGGCCGCGGCCTGGCTGACGCCCAGCGCCGCGGCGGCGGCCGTCACGCCATCGGAATCGACCACGCCGACAAAGGCGCGGATGAGGGAGATGTCGAGGTTTCTATGCATAAGGGACTGTGAACGATTATATCGAAAACATTCGTTTTCATTATATCATGGCCAGTCCTATCGTGAAGTCATGATCAAAGGTCTTTGGCTTCCCATCATCACGCCGTTCAAGGACGGTGCGGTCGACTTCAAGAGCTACGAGCGGCTGATCGAGCACTATCTGTCGTTCGGCATTGACGGCCTGTTCCCGCTCGGCACCACGGGCGAATCACCCACGCTCGACGAGGCGGAAATCGACGAGCTGGTGGCGCGGACGGTGGCGGTCGTGAGGGGTCGCGTGCCGGTGTTCGTCGGCGTGGGCGGCAATGCCACCGCCAAGGTCGAGAAGGCGCTGAAGCGCCTGGAACGGCATGCCTTCGAGGGCATCGTCTCGGTCTGCCCCTACTACAATCGGCCGAGCCAGGACGGCTTGATCGCCCACTTCCGCGCCATCGCCGCGGCGACCGACCGGCAGGTCGCGATCTACAACATCCCCTACCGGACGGCGGTGAACCTCTCGAACGAGTCGCTGCTCGAGCTCGCCGAGGTGCCCAATATCGTCGGCGTCAAGGACAGCTCGGGCAGCATCGCCCAGTCGCTCGACCTGCTGGCGCAAAAGCCTGCCGACTTCTCGGTGCTGACCGGCGAGGACGCGCTTTACTTCACCATGATGGCCAACGGCGCCGACGGCGGCATCCTGGCGGCGAGCCATGTCATGACCGAGCGCTTCGTCGAGGTCGGCCGTCGCTTCGCCAACAACGACCTCGCCGGCGCCCGCGCGGCCTGGTGGCAGCTGGCGCCGATGGTGCCGCTGCTGTTCGCCGAGGCCAACCCGATGCCGATCAAGTACCTGCTGTGGCGGCAGGGGCTGATCGCCTCGCCCGAGTGCCGCCTGCCGTTGACGCGGATTTCGGACGGGCTGGCGAAGCGGCTCGACGGCTTCTTCGCCGAACGCAAAGCGGCGTGATCTCATTGCCGGGAGCGCGCCACTCCAGTGGCGCATCTTTTTCGATCACACATCCCATGAGCGCCACTGGAGTGGCGCGCTCCCGGCAAAGACTAAGCCCGCGCCTTCAACAGATCGCGGATCTCGGTCAGCAGCTGCTCCTCCTTGGACGGCGGCGCGGGCGGCGGCGGGGCGGCGGCTTCCTGGGCGAACAGGCGGTTCATGCCCTTGATCACCAGGAACAGGATCCAGGCGATGATGATGAAGTTCACCGTGACGGTGATGAACTGGCCGTAGCCCAGGGTGGCGCCGGCCTTCTTGGCGGCGTCGTAGGTCGGGGCGTCGCTGGAGGCCTTGGTCAGCCCGATGAAGTAGTTGCTGAAGTCGAGCCCGCCGAACACCCGGCCGATGATGGGCATCATGATGTCGTTGACCATCGAATCGATGATCTTGCCGAACGCCGCGCCGATGATGACGCCGATGGCGAGATCGACGACGCTGCCGCGCATCGCGAATTTCTTGAATTCCTGGAGCATCTCCACCCTCCGTCGATCGTCAGGACACGCGAAGCATCACGAGCAAAGCAGAAACCGAGACCACCGAGAAGGCCGTCGACAGCAGAATCGACGCCGAGTTCTGCTCGACCTGGATGTCGAACTGCTTGGCGAGCACGAAGGCGTTGGCCGCGGTCGGCAGCGCCGCCATCAGCAGCGCCACCTTTCCCGGCACCGACTGCAGGTCGACGAAAAGAGGCAGCACCGCCATCGCCAGCAGCGGCTGGATCACCATCTTCACCAGGGTGGCGAGGCTCGCCTCGGCAAGGCCGCTCTTCACCGACTTGTCGGACAGGAAGAGCCCGATGGCGAACAGGGCGCAGGGCGCGGCGGCGGCGCCCAATAGATCGAGCCACTTCTCGACCGGAGTCGGCATGGGCAAGCCTGCCGCCGAGACCACGATGCCGAGGGCGATCGAGAGCGGCAGCGGATTCTTGGCGACGTTGAAGGCCGCGCGCAGGAAGGTTTTCAGCGGCCCGCGCCCGGCCGCGACCTCGAGCTCGATCAGCATGACGCCGATCACCATGGCGACGATGGCGGTCACGATGACCGTCAGCATGGCGGGCGGCAGGCCGGCCTCACCGAATGCCGCCAGGCAAAGCGGCACCCCCATGTAGCCGACATTGCCCCAGGAAGCCGCGATCCCCTGCAGGCTCATGGCGGCCAGGCCACCCCCCTTTCCGGATACTTGCGACACCAACCGGGTCGAGGCCATGCCCAGCAGGAAGGTCGCCAGCACGACGATGCCGAAGCCCAGCATCAGGCTGGGGTCGAGAACCGCCGCCACCGGGGTGCGGGCCAAAGTGCCGAAGAACAGCAACGGCAGGGCGAAATAGCTCACGAAGGCGTTCAGGGCGGCCGTGGAATCGCCGCCGAGGATGCGCCAGCGGCCCGCCAGATAGCCCGCCAGGATGACGCCGAAGATCGGCAAAGCGACGTTGAGAATGGCCTGCACGGCCGGCGGGGCCTCGCGATTGCAGCTACGGTAATCTATTAGGAAATTGACATAAACGACACAAATACCATAATATTTTCCAGCCAGAACGAGGCCGCGCCCGTCCCCTCCGCAAGCGGCCCGGGAGATGTCGAAAATGCGTTTGTTGATCGCCAGCCTGGCCGCCTTGGCGGCGGTTGCTTTTGCTGCTCCCTCGTACGCCCAGACGGCAGAGGACAGCGCCCCCGCCCCGGCCGCTCCGGCGCCGGTGCCGACGGCCAAGCCCAAGGTCGGCACGACGGCCTACTGCCAGAGCCTCAAGACCTCGAGCTCGCGCAGCGCCTGCCTGAAGAAGCTGAGCGCCTCGAAGTCGACCAAGGCGCCCGGCACCGCGACGGCAAAGAAGACCACCAAGAAGACGACCAAGACGCCGACCGACGCGGCCAAGCAGCCGGATGTCGGCCAGCTCGCGCCGCCGACGTCGGCTCCCGCTCCGGCAGCGCCGGCCAGCGGCGCGGTCGCCGTCCCGCCGCTGCCGTCCAAGACCATCTGATCGTCGCTTCGCCCGGCGGCGACTGACGGATAGAGTCGCCCTCCCTTTTCCGGGAGAGCGACATGGCCGCCCATTCCGCTGCGCTGATTTCGACCGAAGAGCTCGCCCGCCGTCTGGGCGCGCCGGCGCTGCGCATCTTCGACTGCACGACCTATCTGCGTCCCCGGCCCGAGGGCGGCTACAACGCCGAGAGCGGCCGCGCCAATTACGACAAGGGACATATCCCCGGCGCCGCCTTCCTCGATCTCGGCGGTGAGCTTTCCGAACCCGATTCCAAGTTCCGCTTCACCCTGCCCTCGCTCGGCGAGCTCACCAAGGCCTTCGCGGCCAAGGGCATCGGCCACGGCACTTTCGTGGTGCTGTACAGCCACGCCACGCCGACCTGGGCGACTCGCATCTGGTGGATGCTGCGCGCGGTGGGCTTCGACGATGCCGCCATCCTCGACGGCGGCCTCGACAAGTGGCAGGCCGAGGGCCGGCCCGTCTCGACCGAGGCGACGAACTATCCGCCGGCGACCCTGACCTTGCGCGGGCGGCCGCAGATCTTCGTCGACAAGAACGCAATCAGGGCGGCGATCGGCAAGCCCGACACCCTGACCCTCAATGCGTTGAGCCACGAGCAGCACAAGGGCAGCGGTGGCGTGGTCTACGGCCGGCCCGGCCGCATCGCGGGGTCGTCCTGCGTGCCGGCGGCGAGCCTGTTCGGACCGGACAAGACCTTGAAGCCGATCGCCGAGCTGCGCGCGGCCTTCGAGGGCGTCGGCACGAGACCTGATAAGCGCGTGCTGGTCTATTGCGGCGGCGGCATCGCGGCGACGCTCGATGCCTTCGTGTTGACGGCGCTGCTCGGCCACAAGAACGTGTCGGTGTATGACAACTCGATGCAGGAATGGTCCAACGACGCCAGCCTGCCGATGGAAACCGGTTGATAGAGGAGAAACCCCGTGCCCGCTTACATGATCGTCGAGGTCGAGACGACCGACGAGGCCCTGATGGCCGAATACCGCAAGCACACGCCGGGACTGGTCGCCAAGTTCGGCGGCAAGTTCATCGTGCGCGGCGGCAAGACGCGGACGCTGGAAGGCGGCTGGAAGCCCTCGCGCGTCGTCGTGCTGGAGTTCCCGAGCTACGAGGCGGCGGAGAAGTTCTACGATTCGTCCGACTACAAGCCGGTGCTCGAGATGCGGCTGAAGGCCGGCAAGTCCAAGGCGATCATCGTCGACGGCCACGATGGCTGATTCTGGGGCTGCTACGGCCGCATATCGCGCGGTCGGCACCCTCTACAATGCGTTGATGACCGCCCTGATCCTGGGGCTCATCACGCGGCGCGGCGAGAACACGGCGCGGGAGTACGTCTTCCGGCATTTCCGCCGCCAGCATCTCGAGAAGTTCCTGCCCGGCCTGCAGAAGCTCCGCATCGCCGGCGAGCCCGACGCGCCGGCCTGCGCGCTGTATCACTATCACTCCAACGCGCTGGGCGGCGTGAAGACGGGCTACCTGCGCGAAAGCGACAGGAAGGCCTGGGTGCGCTATCCGCCGCCGCGCTGGATCTGGCGCGGCACCGCGATCGCGGCGGTGCCGCACGCGGTGTCGGCCGCCATGCTGCACGGCTGGCACGGCCACAACGGCGTCTCGCTCGGCAATCCGGGGCTGGGCTTCGTCTGCACCGGCATGACCGTCGACGGCATGCCGGGGCTCGAGGGCTACTACTTCGACTACGGCCGGCCCCTCAAGGAAGAGGAGCGCGTGCGCTTCGCCTACGGGCAGGAGGAGATGCCGCGCGTCGACTGGGCGAGCCAACCCAAACTGGAAACTGCGAGCTGGCCGGAGGAGCGGCGGCAGCGCACGTTCCGCGCCTATGCGCTGGAGTATCTGCGCACCATGCTGCCGACGCTGCAGGACCTGTTGGGCCCGGACGGTGCGCAGGTGGAGCTGGGCCGTGTGGCCCGCCTGGTCGGGCTGCAGTTCCACGAGGAGACGGCGCGCGAGCTGGATCTGCCGAGCGACGTCGAGCGCGGCGACCTATCAAGCGCGCGGGACTTCGCGCGCTGGCTGGCGACCGTGCTCGGCGCGCAAGGCGAGGAGATCGAGACGTCGGAGCGCGACGGCGCGGTCACCGTGCGACAGAACGGCTGGCGCGCGGTGCGCGAGCTCAAGCTTGCCGATCCGCTGAAAGCCTTCGATGCCTGGAACGAGCTGTGGCTCGGCGCGGCCGCGGCGCACGACCGGTTCCTAAAGGTTCAGGCGACGCGCTCGCTCGCCGACCGCGGCTGGGCGATCGCCTGGCGTATCGCGCCGAGATAACCCGCCGGCAACAGATGACCGTGGATGCGCTCGCCAAGCTCGGCGAGCGGCAGCCAGCGCGTCTCCTGGTGCTCGTGGCTCACGACCACGGCATCGCTGCCGACGAGACGGCAGGCGAACGGCACGATGCGCACGAAGCGCCCGGGCAGGACCTCGAACAGGTACTCGTCGAGCGACACGCCGATCTCGACCGCGAGCCCCGCCTCCTCCTGGACCTCGCGGACCAGCGCAGACCGGTGGTCCTCGCCGGGATCGGGCCGCCCGCCGGGCAGATCCCATTCGTCGCGCTCGTTCAGGAGCAGGAGCACGCGATCCTGGTGGATTAGGACGCCTTTGACGGAGATTGGCGGGCTGGACATCAACGCCAGCTTATCCGTCGTCCTGAGCGCAGCGAAGGACCTCATCGCCGATTGCGACCGGCATGAGATTCTTCGCTTCGCTCAGAATGACAGAGGGCCGGGAATTGCTTCCCGGCCCTCGTCAATCGTTCAGGTCGACTGGACTTAGAAGTCCATGTCGCCGCCCATGCCACCGCCCGGCGGCATCGGCGGGGCCTTCTTCTCAGGCTTCTCGGCGACCATGGCTTCGGTCGTCACCAGGAGGCCCGCCACCGAAGCGGCGTCCTGCAGCGCGGTGCGCACGACCTTGACCGGATCGATGATGCCCGACTTCACCAGGTCGGTGTACTCGTCCTTCTGGGCGTCGAAGCCGAAGTTGGTGTCCTTCTGGTCGAGCATCTTGCCCGCGACCACCGCACCGTCATGGCCGGCGTTCTCGGCGATCTGGCGAGCCGGCGACTGCAGCGCGCGGCGCACGATCTCGATGCCGACCTTCTGGTCCGGATTGGCAGCGCGCACCTTGTCCAGCGCACGGATGGCGTACAGCAGGGCCGCACCGCCGCCCGCGACCACGCCCTCTTCCACGGCCGCCTTGGTGGCGTGCATGGCGTCGTCAACGCGGTCCTTCTTCTCCTTGACCTCGACCTCGGTGGCGCCGCCGACCTTGATGATGGCAACACCGCCCGCGAGCTTGGCCAGGCGCTCCTGGAGCTTCTCACGGTCGTAGTCCGAGGTGGTCTCCTCGATCTGTGCGCGGATCTGCTGGATGCGGCCCTCGAGGTCGGACTTCTTGCCCGAACCGTCGACGATCGTGGTGTTCTCCTTCTCGACAATGACCTTCTTGGCCTTGCCGAGCATGTCGAGCGTGACGTTCTCGAGCTTGATGCCGAGGTCCTCGGAGATCAGCTGACCGCCGGTCAGGATCGCCATGTCCTCGAGCATCGCCTTGCGGCGATCGCCGAAGCCCGGCGCCTTGACGGCAGCGATCTTGAGGCCGCCGCGCAGCTTGTTGACGACCAGGGTGGCCAGAGCCTCGCCCTCGACGTCCTCGGCGACGATCAGCAGCGGCTTGCCCGACTGCACGACCGCCTCGAGCACCGGCAGCATCGCCTGCAGGCCCGAGAGCTTCTTCTCGAACAGCAGGATGTAGGGGCTCTCGAGCTCGGCGATCATCTTCTCGGCGTTGGTGATGAAGTACGGCGAGAGATAGCCGCGGTCGAACTGCATGCCTTCGACGACATCGAGCTCGGTCTCGAGGCTCTTGGCCTCCTCGACCGTGATCACGCCCTCGTTGCCGACCTTCTTCATCGCCTCGGCGATCATCTTGCCGATCGACTTGTCGCCGTTGGCCGAGATGGTGCCGACCTGGGCGACCTCGTCGGAGCCCGTGATCTTCTTGGCGCGGGCCTTGATGTCCTCGACGGCCGCGTCGACCGCGAGGTCGATACCGCGCTTGAGGTCCATCGGGTTCATGCCGGCCGCGACCGACTTCACGCCCTCGCGCACGATCGCCTGGGCGAGCACGGTCGCCGTCGTCGTGCCGTCGCCGGCGATATCGTTGGTCTTCGAGGCCACTTCGCGCACCATCTGGGCGCCCATGTTCTCGAACTTGTCGGCGAGCTCGATCTCCTTGGCGACGGTGACGCCGTCCTTGGTGATGCGCGGCGCACCGAAGCTCTTGTCGAGCACGACGTTGCGGCCCTTCGGACCCAGCGTCACCTTGACCGCATCGGCGAGAATGTCGACGCCGCGCAGCATGCGCTGACGGGCATCGCCGCTAAAGCGGACTTCCTTGGCTGCCATTGCTTAATCCCTCTTGGTTGATCTGTGTGGTTGGATTGGATGTCGGAAGCGATTGCGCGCCTGGTAAGGCGCTTAGGCGGCCTTCTTGGCGGCCGCGGCGGAACCCTCAAGGATTCCCATGATGTCGCTCTCCTTCATGATCAGCAGGTCTTCGCCATCGAGCTTGACCTCGGTGCCCGACCACTTGCCGAACAAGATGCGATCACCCTTCTTGACGTCGAGCGGCACCAGCGTGCCCTTCTCGTCGCGGGCGCCCGGACCGACGGCGACAACTTCACCTTCCATCGGCTTTTCCTTGGCCGTGTCCGGAATGATGATGCCGCCCCTGGTCTTCTCTTCCTCCGCGACGCGCTTGACCACGACGCGGTCGTGAAGCGGACGGAACTTCATGCTGTGTCCTCCAATATGCCAGTTGAGCCTGCCGCGGCCCGGCGGACCGCGTAGAAAGAATTGCTATCAGCACTCTCCTGCGGTGAGTGCCAAAGCGTGTCGGATTTAGGGGTGTGGGTAGGCAGAGTCAAGGCGCGGGAAGAAAGTCACTTCGCACTAGCAGCATTCACCTGAGAGTGCTGCTAAACCCTTGATGTGGAACGAATTATCTTGGATTTTCGTTAAAGGTGCGTGACTATTCCTTCGAGGGCGTTGAGTCAAGGAGTGCTCGATGGACCGTGGTTTTGTTGCGCAACTGAACAATTATCGTCTGACCACCGCTGAAATCCTCTACTGGATGCCGGATCACCGGCATGTTCTACAAAGCTTCGTCTGGCAGAATTTGGATCTCGCCCCGAAGTTTCCCGCACTCACCAAGTTCCTCGACTTCTGGGAACGCAATCTCGACGGCAAGGTGCACCGCGTGCGGGTCGCCAATGCCCAGCTGATCAAGCCGGCCGAATTCCGCTTTTCAAACGGGCTGTACGCGCTGCACTGAACGACGAGGGGCGTCAGCCCGCGCGGCGTCGTATTCCTCGGCGGTGCGCGCCACGAGCTCGGCGACTGACGGCACATCGGTCACGCCCGACACCGAGTGGCCTGCACTCCAGATATCCTTCCAACGCTTGGCGTCCGACTTGTCGCGGTCGGCGGCGTTGATGTCCTTGGAGATGTCGATCGCGCCGCGCACCGGCAGGTTGTCGGGATCGAGCCCGGCCGCGGCGATCGACGGACGCAGCATGTTGGTCTCGAGACCCGTGAAGGCCTTGGTGAGCAGCACGTCGTCGAGCCGGCTCTTCACCAGCATCTGCTTGTAGCCGTCCTTGGCCATGCTCTCGCGCGTGGCGATGAACTTGGTGCCCATGTAGGCGAGGTCACAGCCCAAGGTCTCGGCCGCAGCGATCGCCTGGCCGTCGGACATGCCGCCCGCCATGACGACGATGCCGTCCCAGAAGCTCCGCACCGCGCGCACGAAGGCGAAGGGATTGACCCAGCCGGTCTGGCCGCCGGCGCCCGCCGTTAGCAGCACCAGCCCGTCGACGCCGGCGGCGACGGCGCGCTCGGCGTGGCGCATCGAGGCGACGTCGGCCAACACCAGGCAGCCTGCGTCCTTCAGCGGCTTCATCACCGGCTCGGGCGAGCCGACGCTGGTGATCACCATCTCGACCTTGTGACGCAACACCGCCGCGAGATCGTCGGGAACGCGTGGGTTGGAGCGATGCACGATCAGGTTGGGACAGAGCGGTGCGGGCGCACGGCCTGTCTCGTCGGCCGCCCGCTTGAGATCCTCGCTCATGTCGGCGACCCAGGCATCGAGCTCAGCGACGGTGCGGCAGTTGGCGGTGGGAAACGAGCCGATGACCCCGGCGCGGCACGCCGCCTTCACCAGCGCCGGACCCGAGACCAGGAACATCGGCGCCGCGATCAGCGGCAGGCGGAGGCGGCTCCTGAGGGGCGCGGGGAGTGACATGGCAGCAGACTACCTCAGCGCGGGATCGCGAGAAGCACGATCCCGACGGTGACCATCATCGCAGCCGCGATGCGGCGCGGTCCGAAGCCTTCCTTCAACACGAGCGTGCCCAGCACGGCGCCGAAGATCACGCTCGTCTCCCTCACCGCGCTCACCGGCCCCAGCGGCAGGCTTGCGGCCGCGGCCAGGAAGGCGAGGAAGCCCACCACCGATACCGCGCCCGCCACAAATCCGATCAGCCCGTGACGGCGCGCGTAGTCCATGGCCTCGGCCCGCCGCACGACGACGCCATAGCAGAGCGTGCCGAACCCGGTGATGATCTCCAGGCAAGCCTGGAAGCCCAGCACGGTCCCGGCAGAGCGCACGCCGAGCCCGGCGAAGAAGCTGTAGGTCGCGACCGACAGGCCGGTCGCCAGGGCGAAGCCCACGGCAGAGCGGCTCGCGCCGGCGCCGAAGGACAGGATCATGATGCCGAGCGAGATCAGGGCGACGGCGACGATCTGGCCCGTGCTCAAGGCCTCGCCGATCGCGATGAAGGCCGCGATCGTGGTGAGCACTGGCGCCAGCCCGCGCGCCAGCGGGTAGACGACGCTCATGTCGCCCACGCCGTACGAGCGGACCAGCAGCGCGTAATAGGCGAACATCACGACAGACGTGACGGCGAGCCATTTCCAGCTCGCCGGCGCCGGCCACTCGACGAACGGCAGGGCCATGAGACCAACCATCATGCCGGTGGTGCGGATCGCCACCATGGTAAGCATGCGATCGCCGGCCGACTTGACCAGCGCGTTCCACGTGGCGTGAGCGATCGCCGAGAGAATGACGAGGCCATAGAGGAGCGCCGCGGACATGCCATCCGATGTGCCGGCGCATCGTGCGGGCGGTCAACGGCCCCGATGCCGTCGAATGCTTCCCGGGCCGCCACGCAGACAGTTGTAAGGTCGCGAGCCGCGACGAGAAATCGTCGCGGCTCGCGCCAGGCGATCAGACGGCCGCGGTCAGGCCTTCCTGCTCGATGGTGCGCTTGACCGCCGGGCGGTTCTTCATGCGCTCGTAGTGGGCGGCGCAGTTCTTGGGCAGGGTCATCTTCATGCGCGCCGCCGCCCAGAACTCGACGTAGAAGAGCGCGGCGTCGGCGATCGAGAACTGGCCGGCGATGTACTCCTTGCCCTCGAGCGCCTTGTCCATGAGGGCGAGGCCCTTCTCCATGATCTCCTTGCCGCGCGCCTTGACCTTGTCGTGGTCGGCTTCGGTCGGAGCGTAGTTGGCCGGCCGGAACATGCGCGAGAAGCCCTGCATGTGCATGGTCGAGACGACATAGTCCAAGGCCTCGAGCACGCGCGCCTCACTGTCGGGGTCGGTCGGCAGCAGATGCTTGTCCGGGTTCTTGCGCGCGAGCCACGTGGCGATCGCCGGGAACTCGGTGAGGACCTGGCCGTCGTCGCGCACCAGCGTCGGCACCTTGGACTTGGGATTGATCTTCACGAAGTCCGGCCCGTACTGCTCCTGCTTGGCGCCGTCGATCTTCTGCAGGTCGTACGGCTTGCCGATCTCCTCGAGGAGAACATGGATGCCGATCGAGCAGGCGCCGGGCATGTAATAGAGCTTCATCGCAAACTCCCTTGAGTTGGGTGGTCGTCTTGGACGGCGGACGCTAGCATCGCGGCCACAGCGGGGGAATCACAATGCCGACAGACAATCTCCGGTCCCTTGTAGGGACTTCATCGACCAAGGTCGGCACTTTCCTCTTCGAATTCGCGACACCGGGCATCGGCCAGATCCTGAAAGCGGCGGGTGCGGACTTTGCGGTGCTCGACATGGAGCACACTGGTTTCGGATTCGATACCGTCCGACAGGTGGTGCGCTACTGCCAGGCCGCGACACTGCCGATTGTGGTGCGCGTGCCGAGCCAGCAGCGCCATCACATATCGCGGGCGCTCGACACCGGCGCCGACGGCGTGATGGTGCCGATCGTCTCGTCGGTCGAGCAGGCGAAGGCGGTGCTCGACGCCGGCAAATATTGGCCGGACGGCACGCGCGGCGTGGCGCTGGGCCTCGCCCACGAGCGCTTCGCGATGCGAAGCGAGCCCCTGGTGCCGCGCTTTGCCGAGCAGAACCAGCGCACCGCCATCATCCTGCAGGTCGAGGATCCGCGCGGCGCCGCGGCGGCCGACGAGATCGCGGCGCTGCCTGGCGTCGACATGCTTTGGCTCGGCCACAACGATCTCTCGGTGGCGCTGGGCGAACCCGGCGCGTTCGACCATCCCGATTTCGCCCGGGCCGAGCAGGCGACCCTCGCGGCGGCGAAGAAGCACGGCAAGTCGGCCGGCCGGCTCGCCGTCGACGCCAAGCAGGCTGCCCAGTTCGCGGCCATGGGTTACGACTTCGTATCGATCGCGGGCGACGTCTGGCTGCTGCAGCAGGCCTTCGCGTCGGGACTGGCGGTAGTGAAGAAATCCTCACCCTGAGAAGCATCGCGAAGCGATGCGTCTCGAAGGGTGGGCAACAGCACGACTGGGGCCATCCTTCGAGACGCGCCCTGCGGGATGAGGTTATTGCCTGATCACAACAGGCAACGATCGAATGCCGCGGATGAAGTTGGAGTAGAGCCGCACCGGCGGCCCTGCGATCTCGATCGTGAGATCGCGCTTCAGCATCTCCTCCCACAGGATCTTGAGCTGCATCTCGGCCAGGCGGTCGCCGACACAGCGATGGATGCCGGCGCCGAACGACAGGTGATGACGCGCCCTGGGGCGGCCGACTACGAAGCGCTCAGGCTCCTCAATCGCGTCTTCGTCGCGATTGCCCGAGACGTACCACATCACGACCTTGTCGCCCTGCTTGATCGCGCGGCCGGCGAGCTCGCAGTCGCGCGTGGCGGTGCGGCGCATGTGGATCACCGGTGTCTGCCAGCGGATGATCTCCGACACTAGGCTGTCGAGCAGCCCGGCATCGGCCTTGACCTTGTCGAGCTCGGCCGGGTTCTCCTGCACCGCCATCAACCCGCCGGTCATCGAGTTGCGCGTGGTGTCGTTGCCGCCCACGATCAGAAGCGCGAAGTTGCCGATGAACTCGCGCATCGGCATGGCCTTGGTGGCCTCGGAGTGCGCCATCATCGAGATCAGGTCGAACTTGGGCGGCTCGGCAGCGCGCTCCTTCCACAGGGCCGCCATGGTCTCGGCCATGACGGTAAGCTCGGCCATGCGCTCGGCCTCGCTCTTAACCACGGCGTCGGCTGCCTCGACGTTGGCGATGGCGACGTCGGACCAGTGGGTGAGTTTGCGCCGCTCGGCCTGCGGGAAATCGAACAGCGTCGCCAGCATCAGCGCGGTGAGCTCGGTCGAGACGCGATCGACCCAGTCGAACGGCTGATTGCGCGGCAGGCCATCGAGCACCGCCGCCGTGCGCTGGCGGATCAGGCCTTCCAGGTTGGCGAGGTTGGAGGGCGCTACGATCGGCGCCACCGTCTTGCGCTGCGCGGTGTGGCGCGGCGGGTCCATGCGGATGAAGTTCGGCAGCTCCTGGCCCTTGGGTCGGTCCTCGATCTGGATGCCGCCCCACTCGGAGGCCGACGAATAGGTGGCGGGCTCGAGCTCGACCTTCATGATGTCGGCGTACCGCGTCACCGACCAATAAGGCCCGTAGGGGCTGTCGGCGTGGCGATGCACCGGATCCTCGCGCCGCAGGGCGGCAAAAGGCTCGCGCCAGCTGTCGTCGCGGTAAAGGGTGGGGCTGCTGACGTCGGCGAGGCCAAGCGGCGGTGCGTTCATGACGAGCCTCAGGAAAAAGCGCCGGCCTGCTGGGCCGCAAGGGCAAACAGGGCGACGGCCAGGATCAGCAGCAACCAGGGCATGCCCGTGGGATTCTCCAGCGCTGCATTGGATGGATTGGCGGGATCGTAATGCACGTCGATGACGGCGCCCTTGGGGTAGCGCGCGGCAACGCCCGCGGCGTAGGATTCGCTGGCCGCCGCCACCATACCGACCTTGATCTGGCGGCTCACATAATCGACGTCGTTCACGCGGTAGCTGTATTCGACCGCAGGTGCGTGGGTGACGCTGGTTCGTCCGTCAGAGCGATTTTCGAGACGCTCGGTGCCGCTGCTGAGCACGGTGCCGCGCACCAGCGGCCAGTCGGCGGCGCGGCGCGACTGGCGCCAGCTGGCGATGAAAAAGAGCAGCAGCAGCAGCGCGAAAACCGAGGCGAAGATCACGACCGGTGCGTTGGCGTGCGGAAAGTGCTGCTCGATCAGGCGCGGGGCCGCGGTGACCAGCCAGTAGACGATGCCGGCGAAGACCAGCAGGCCGGCAGCCACGACCGCGATGGCCTTGCCGACGCCCTCGGGCGCGGCCCGCTCAAGCACGCAGTTCTTCGGATTGGCCGGGTCGTAGTACACCGTGACGGCAGCGCCGACGGTGTAGCGGCTGAGCGTCGCCTCGGTGTTGGCGCCGCCTGTATCCTCGCCGATGCTGATTCGGTTGCCGCGGATCTTGTGGCCGCCGACCGAGAATTCGTACTCGACGTCGGGCATCGTCTTCACCGTCGTGGTCTCGCCGGCGAAGCGATGCCGATCGGCCGCGGTGCCGCTCTTCACGATGCGGCCGACCGCCGTCGACCAGCCCGCGGCGCGCCGCACCTCAAGCATCTTGTTGGCGATCACGGCCATCACCAGCACGACCATCGGCAGGAAGATCAGCCCGATCCAGAAGTAGTCGGAATTGCCGAACGGCAGCCAGCGGCGCACGAAGCTGGCCACGACGATCAGCGCGACCGAGCCGATCACTGCCGCCACCGCCCAGGTCGGCGGCTCGGACGACCGGCGCTTCGCCGCCCGTGATTCTGTCCGCTCCTCAGCCTCGGCCTCGCTTTCCCAGGTGAAGGCCTGGCGCCAGCCGGGATCGCGGGCCCGATATTTCAGCAGGGCGGCCTTGGCTTCGGCGGCGGTGAACGGCTTGGCGGGATGGCCCTCGCGGTGGCCGTCATCGGCGGTCACGTCGAAGGTGCCCTCGGGCCGGGCCGTGACCTCGATATTGGAGCCGTCATCCTCGTCGTCGAGGACCAGGAACCAGCCCTGGGGATGGGGAACGCTATCGAACGCTCGCCCGATGTCGTCCGCCGACGGATCGGTCGTGAACTTGTCGTTGACGCAGAGTTCCATGGCCATCGCCTGCCCCGCCTCGACTTCGACCCGAAACGCTCAGCATGCTCCGTGCAAACGTCAAGCATTTTTGCCACAACAGGCCTGTATTTGGCGCGTTGACAGGCCGAAAGCGGGGGCGCACACCGTCGCGCCGCCGCCACCCTGGGCGGCGTTTGACCTTATGGCCCCTGACAGCACCAGCCCGTCGACCGCAACCGACGCTGCCCACGCCGATCCGCACAGCAAGGCGACCGCTGCCCTGATCGTGGGCGCCCTGGGCGTGGTGTTCGGCGATATCGGCACCAGCCCGCTGTACGCGCTGCGTGAGACCTTCATGCACGACACCAGCCTGGCGCCGACGCGCGAGCATGTGCTGGGTGTGCTGTCGACCCTGTTCTGGGCGATCACCCTCACCGTCACCATCAAGTACGTCACCCTGATCATGCGCGCCGACAACAAGGGCGAGGGTGGCGTGCTGGCGCTGGCCACACTTGCCGGTCACGGGCTGAACGGTGGCAGCCGAAAGATTCGCCACGCCATCGTCACACTGGCCGTTATCGGACTGGCGCTGTTCTATGGCGACGCCATCATCACCCCGGCTGTCTCGGTGATGGGTGCGGTCGAAGGTCTGTCGGCGGCAGCGCCGTCCTTCGAGCCCTATGTCGTGCCGCTGGTGCTGGTCATCCTGGTGGCCCTCTTCCTGCTGCAGGCGCGCGGCACGGCCGATGTCGGTCGACTGTTCGGACCGGTGATGTTCGTGTGGTTCGTCGTGCTGGCCGTGCTCGGTGGCTGGCAGATCGCCAAAAACCCGTCGGTGCTTCAGGCGATCAATCCGCTCTATGCGATCCGGCTGATCGGCGACCAAGGGCTCGGCATATTCTGGGCCTTCGGTTCGATCGTGCTGGCCGTCACCGGCGCCGAAGCGCTCTACGCCGACATGGGCCATTTCGGCCGCCGCCCGATCCGCACGGGCTGGCTCGCCCTGGTCATGCCGGGCCTGCTGCTCAACTATTTCGGTCAGGGTGCGCTGATCATCGAAGACCCCACGCGGGTGCGCCAGGTATTCTTCGAGCTGGTGCCGCAGGAGCACATCATCTTCCTGGTGGTGCTCGCCACCCTTGCCGCCGTGATCGCCTCGCAAGCCGTCATCACCGGCGTGTTCTCGCTGACGCGCCAGGCGATCCAGCTGGGCTACCTGCCGCGCATGGAGATCCAGCACACGTCGGAAACAACGATCGGCCAGATCTACATCCCGCGCGTCAACTGGATCCTGATGGTCGGCGTGCTGGCGCTGGTCGTGGGCTTCGGCTCGTCGGGCGCGTTGGCCGGCGCCTATGGGCTTGCCGTCACCGGCGCCATGATCGTCGATGCCACGCTCGCCATGGCGGTGGCGATCCTGGTGTGGAAGTGGCGCTGGCCCGTCGCCGCCCTGGTGTTCGGCCTGCTCGCCATCCCCGACGTCGCCTTCTTCATCGCCAACGCCCTGAAGATTCCCGACGGCGGCTGGCTGCCGCTGGTGGTGGCATCGCTGATCTACTTCACCATCACGACGTGGCGGGTGGGCCGCCACATGGTCGCAACCGAGATCAGCGAAGGCACGCTGCCGCTTCGCCAATTCCTCGAGCGCATGGAGCGCGCGCCCGATCGCGTCGCCGGCACGGCGGTGTTCCTGACCGCCGATGCCAGCCACACGCCGGCGGCCTTCCTGCACAATCTCAAGCACAACAAGGTGCTGCACGAGCGCATCATCATGCTGCAGGTCGAGACCATGGACGTACCGCGCGTGCCCGAAGCGCACCGCGTTCAGGTCGAGCGCCTGGGCAAGGGCTTCCACACGGTGATCGCTCGCTACGGATTCACCGAGCAGCCCGACGTGCCGGATGCGCTCCGGGCCTGCCGGCCGCACGGCATCGCCTACGACGAGATGGAAACCAGCTTCTTCCTCGGCCGCGAGACCCTGGTGCCCAGCCAGCATTCCAAGCTCGGCAAATGGCGCCGCGACTGGTTCATCTCGCTCTCGCACTCGGCCTCGGCCACCAAGACCTTCTTCCGCATCCCGCCAAACCGCGCTATCGAGCTGGGCAACCAGATCCAGATCTAGCCTCAGCCCCACCGATGCCCCGACCGACGCTCGTCCTGCTGCCCGGCCTGCTCAATACGCGCCGGGTCTTCGAGCCGCAGATCGAGGCCCTGGCCGAGGCGGCCGACTTCGTCGTCCCCGAGCTCTGGCACCACGAGACGATCGGCGACATGGCCGCGGCGGTGCTCGCCGCGGCGCCGCCGAGCTTCGCCCTGGGAGGCTTCTCGATGGGCGGCTACGTCGCCTTCGAGATCATGCGCCGTGCGCCCCAGCGGGTGGAGCGGCTGGCGCTGATGGACACCCAGGCCGCGCCGGACTCCGCCGAATCGACCAAGCACCGCCGCGCCCTGCTCGAGCAGACCAAGGTCGGCCGCTTCAACGGCGTCAACGCCACGCTGTTGCCGCAGCTGGTCCATCACCGGCACATCAACGATGCCGCCATCACCCAGCCCATCCTCGACATGGCCCAGGAGATCGGCGCCGAGGGCTTCGCGCGCGAGCAGCGCGCCATCATCGACCGTGCCGACAGCCGGCCACTGCTGGTCGACATCGACGTGCCCACGGTGGTGATTGTGGGCCGCCAAGACCAGGTGACGCCGCTGCCGCGGTCGGAGGAGATGGCGGCCGACATCGCGACGTCGCGCCTGGTGGTGGTCGAGGAATGCGGCCATATGAGCCCGCTCGAGAAGCCAGCGGACATCACCGCGGCGTTGAGGAGATGGTTGAGCGAATGAGCACTGTTTACGCCCGCGAGGATTATCTCGGCGCCGACGAGTACATCGACATCGTCCGCAAGTCCGGCCTGAACCGGCCGATCGGCGATCGCGGCCGTGTCGAACGCATGCTGGCCCACGCCAATCTCATCGTCACGGCGCGCCAGGACGGCCGGCTGGTGGGATTCGCGCGCTCGCTGACAGACTTCTGCTTCTGCTGCTATCTCTCCGACCTCGCCGTCGACAAGACCTGCCAGGGCCAGGGCATCGGCAAGCGGCTGATCGAGAAGACGCGGCAACAGGCAGGCGGCGAGCTCACCACCACGCTGCTGCTCTCGGCGCCGACGGCGATGACTTTCTACCAAGGCATCAAGATGCCCCACGCCGACAACTGCTTCCTGTACCGCCGGCAACGCTGACGCGGGAGCGCGCGTTCACCTCCGAACAGCATCGGAGGCCGTCATGGCGCATACCCCGACCAATGCCGTAGTTTGGCTCGACCACCGCGAAGCAAAGATCTTCCTGGTGACCCCGGAAGACCTGGAAAAGCAGCGCATCAAGGCCGGCACGCCGCATCGCCAGGTCCATCACAAGGCGAACGAACTGGGCAGCGGCCATGTGCGCGACGACCGGAAGTTCTTCGAGGCCATCCTGGCGGAGCTGGAGAACGCCGATCACTGGCTGATGGTCGGTCCGGGCGAGACCAAGAAGGAACTCGACAAGTACCTCGACCAGCATGCCGAGGAACTGAAGAGGAAGCTTCTAGGCGTCGAGACGTCAGATCATCCGACCGACGGCGAGCTGCTGGCGCATGCGCGCAAGCTCTTCAAGGCTCAGGTCACGACCTAGCCCGCCGTCGGATTGTCAGGGGCCTACATCCCCTTCATCACCTGGCCGCGGATCTCGCCACCCTTGTTGGCGGCGGTGTGGACGTTGAAGTACCACTTGCCATCGGCAAGGTCCTTGGCCTGCGCGTCGGTCAGCGTTGCCTCGCCCTTGATCGGGCTGGTGACGGCACCGGTCACCGGGACCACGACGCCGGCGTTGGTCTTGGCGTCGGCCGGCCCGTGGAAGTGCGCGACCGTCGCGGGACCCGTCAGGTCCTTGTAGTTCACGGTGTAGGTGAGCTTCTTGCTGGCGGGATCGTAGGTCGCCTGCAACGTGCCCGTGCCCTTGCTGTCAGCGGGCGGCACCTCGGATGCCGCCTTGAGGTCGGCCTTGTACATGACGGCCTGGGCGAAAGCCGCCGGGGCGATGGCCAGGAACGATGCCGCCATGACGCCGGCGACGGCGGAGCGAAGCAGAACTCTGCGCATGATCGTACCTCCCTTTGTGATCAAGACGGTTCGTCAACGCATCATGCGCCCGGACGTTGCCCCCGGCCCTAATCACAAGCGGTTGAGATCACGGAAAGTCGATCAGCTCTGCATCCGCGGTTGCGTAGCGCGCATAGCGGAAATCGCGGACCTTGAGCAGGCGATCGTCGGCCCAGTCGACCAGCATGAAGTAGATCGGCGGGCCGGACGGCTGGTCGGGACTGCGCACGATGATCGCCGGCCGGCCGTCGGCCAGGCCCGGCACCAGGTGCCAGTCGTTCGACTGGCTGTAATTGCCGAAGTAGCGGCCGACCTCGGTGCGGCCATTGAGGCGCGTGCGATTCACCACTTCGACTTTCACGTCGTCCGCCAGCTGGGCGCGCAGGGCATCGAAATCTCGGGCATTGAAGCGCGCGACATAGGCGGCAAGCCGCCGGCGGTCGGCATCGGCCAGCACCGGCGGCGGCCGGTCCTCGGGCTCGGCCGCGAGCTCTAGCAGCCGCTGGCGGCCGCGATGCAGGTTGGCCTTGACCGCGGGCACGGTGCTGTCGAGCACGGCCGAGATCTCCTCCAGCGAATGGCCCAGCACATCCATCAGGATGACGCTGCTGCGTTGCGCCACCGGCAGGCGCATCAGGGTGCGCAGGCTGGCCGCGGTGACCTGGCGGCGCTCGATCTCGCTGTCGGGGTCGGCGACCGTCTCCAGCTCCTGCTCGTCGGCCTGGACGCCCTGCTGGCGGGCGCGGCGGCGCAGGAAATCCATGGCGGCGTTGTGGGCGATGCGGAACAGCCAGCCCTCGGCATTGACGAGCGGCCCGGTGTGCGGGAACGCCTCGATCGCCTTGACCAGCGTCTCCTGCAGGACGTCCTCGCCGTCAACCGACGAGCCCGTCATGCGGGCGCAATAACGGTGCAGCTTCGGCCGCAGCTCGGCCAGCAGTCGCTCGAATTCTGCCTTGGGGTCGCTCATGCCTTTGCCTGACGTTCGGCCGGGCTGAAAGGATTCACCCGACACCGGTCTTTTCGCGAATCCTTTGACGGCGGCGGATCGTCTCCCGGACAGCAACGCTTGAGGAGACCCTGCCATGAAATGGACCCTGGTGCGCTACCGCGCCAAGCCCGACCGGGCCGACGAGAACCAGCGCCTGAGCGCCGCTGTGTTCGCAGACCTTACGGCCAAGAAGCCTGCCGGGCTGCGCTATGCGGTGTTCCGGCTGCCCGACGACACGTTCGTGCATGTCGCGGCCCTCGAGGACGGGGCTACGCCGCTCTCCAGCTTCGAGAGCTTCAAGGTCTTCCAGAAGGACATCCGCGAGCGCTGCGCCGAGGGCCCACTGCCCATGGAGCCGCAGCTGGTGGGCAACTACGGCATGCTCACGGACAAGGCCTGAAGGGGAGATCGCCATGGAACACGACATCGTCCCGCGCGAAGACTGGCTTGCGGCCCGGCTCAACCTGCTGGCGGCGGAGAAGAAGCTCGTCGCGGCGCGCGCGGCCGTGTTGGCCGAACGACGCCGCTTGCCCTGGACCCGTATCGACAAGAGCTATGTCTTCGACACACCGACCGGCCGGCAGTCGCTCGGCGAGCTGTTCGAGGGCCGGGCCAAGCTCCTGGTCTATCACTTCATGTTCGCGCCGGAATGGCAGGACGGCTGCCCCGGCTGCTCGCAGGGCGCCGACCATTTCGACGGCATGGAGCGGCATCTGCCGCGGCTCGACGCCACCTTCACCGCGATCTCGCGCGCGCCGATCGAGCGCATCGAGGACTATCGCAAGCGCCGCGGCTGGCGCTTCAAATGGGTGTCGGCGGCGCCCAGCGACTTCAACTACGACTTCCAGGTCTCATTTCCGACCGAGACCGTCGAGAAGGGCGAAGGCGTCTATGGCTTCGAGCAGACCACGATCGACCGTGCCGACCTGCCCGGCACAAGCGTGTTCGCCCGCAATGAGGCCGGCGAGCTCTTCCACGTTTACTCGGCCTACACCAATGGCGGCGACATGCCGCTTGCGGCCCACTATGCGGAGCTGTTGCGCCTCTAGCTAACGGCCCTGCTGCATCTGGAGGGCGCGCTGGTAGGCCTGGGTGAAGCCCTGCAGGGTGTTGGTGAGCGGGCCCGCCATGCCGTCGTTCTGGGTCGAGAGCTGGACGGTGACCTGCGAGCCCCTCAGCAGGGCCTGCAGCAGGTCGGCCGACTTGCCCTGGTCATAGGAGCAGGCGCCACCGGTGCAGATTCTGGTCGAGACGAACGGCCAGTTGTCGACCTGCATGCTGGCGCTGCTGCCCAGGCCGTCGGCCACCACGGTGAGCGTGGTGTAGGCGACCGAGTAGCTCACGATCAGGAAGGTGCCGAGCAAGTTATTGGGCCCGCCGTCGATCATGGCGGAGACGGTGCAATCCTTGCCCTTCTCGTAATTGCAGTTGGCCACCCACTGGTCCGGCGGCTGGTTCTGGCCCACGGGCTGGGCGGAGGCGGAGGCAGCCAGAAGGCAGAGACCAAGACCGACGACGAATCGCTTCATTGAGACTCTCTCGTTCACTTATCGCCAACGTATCAGGTCGTGGCGCCCGCGCCGAGAGTGTTATGGCCGACCTGTCGGCTCCGCAAGCCATTGTTGCTTGTGCACCCAAAGCCAGAAATGCTGACGGACTTTCTCGGCGGCGCCGGGCGGCACGCTGTCCTGCGTCGGCAATCTCGTCCAGATAATCGTCGCGAGCGTCATTCCCACAAATGATGCCATCCATATCGTCTTGATAAGGGAATGATTGAACCAGAAATGGGCGAGAATGATCCAGATACCGACCGACACCCAGCCGACAGTGGGCCAATACAGCGACACGACCAGCATGACGACCGCGAAAGGGAGGCCGAGTGTGCCGCCAAGGAGAAGAGGTCGCCGCCTGAGGTATTGGAGAATCTCCGAAAGCGCTTCCCGCGTCACAGTCTCAACCTCCTGAGGCGACCTCGCGCCATGTTCCCGATCTCCGAAGGGCCGCCCGCTCCGCCCGTAGGTAAGTGCGGAGCGAGGGCATGACAGAAACGATCCTCACGACCGTTCATGTTAGTTCGCAGGTCAGGCGTCCCCTCCAACTAATGCGCGCAATCTGAGGACGGGCTGTCGTTTCGCGTACGCAGACGGCTTAGGCTATTGGATGCGATCAAGAGAGCTGTCGGGGAGGCGTGCCGGAAATTCCACGGCCAATAGCATCGATGAAGTCATGGCCGTCCTCCAACGCGCGAAAGGCATCACCAAATAGTGCCAGAGGCGGCACTCCCAAATAGCTAAGGAGTGCGCTTGCACCGACACGGCCAGCAATGTGCAATGGGAGCGCCGGCTGTGCCTTGAAGGCCAAGGCCATCCCGTCGCGGGCCATTCGCGCCGACAGTTCGGGATTGTTGGCAATGAATCGCAGCCCCTGTCCGGTGGCGTCCATTTCCCGGTAAAATCGTTGTGCCTCCTCCACGCGCCTAGCTCGCTGCCACGTCCCCCACCACGCGCACGCGCACCCGCACCGAGTTGCCGGGCAGATAAGCCAGCGGCATGTCCTCGCTTTCGATGGTGCTGAGGCTCCTGCGGTCCGCGCCCGCGGCGACGGCGCGGTCGTTGGCGATGCCCTGGGCGGCGGCGATTGCGTCGCTGCGGGTCATGTCCTTGAAGATCTGGTCGCACTCGCCCGAGACCTGGGCGATGGCGGCACCCACGGCGTTCGCGCAATCGCCGTGCTCGACATGGATCACCTTGGAGACGCCGGGCAGCGTGTCGGGGATCAGGAAGGCGCCACCGCCGACGGCGATCAGAGGCACGCCCCCCGCCTCGGTCTTCATGCGGTCGATCGCCTCCTCGGCGAGGCGCGCGGCCTCGGCAAAGACCTTCTGGCAGGCCGTAGCATCGAGATGGGCGACCTTGGCTTTGTCGCCCAGCGTCAGGACGCCACTCGCGATGGCGATATCCGTAGTCGTGAGCTGCTTGCCGCCGAAGGCGATGCCGTCCTTCAGCAGGCGATAGCCGACCGAGACAGGCCCGACCTTGATCGGATCCAGCGAGACATGGCTGCCGCCGCCGAGGCCGATCGACAGCAGGTCGGGCATGCGAAACAGCGTACGCACGCCGCCCACCTTGACCACCGAGTTGGCCTCGCGCGGGAAGCCGTGCTTCAGCTGGCCGACGTCGGTCGTGGTGCCGCCGACATCGACGACCATGGCGTCGCTGAGCCCGGACAGGTACGCCGCGCCGCGCATGGAGTTGGTGGCGCCCGAGGCGAAGGAATAAACCGGCAGGCGCCGCGCCTGGTGCGCCTCGGCCACGGTGCCGTCGTTCTGGGTGATGAAGAGAGGCGCGGCGATGCCGGAATCGGCGATCGCCTTCTCGAAGGCAGCGATGGTGTCGCGCGACAGCTCGGCCAAGGCGGCGTTCAGCAGGCCGGCATTCTCGCGCTCCAGCAGGCCGATGCGGCCGAGGTCCGAAGAGCAGGTGATGACGGCGTCGGGCAGCTCGGTCGCGACCAGTTCGGCCGCCCGCTTCTCATGGCTGGGATCGAGCGGCGAGAAGATCGAGGAGATGGCGACGGACTTCAGCCCCCTCGCCTTCATCTCCTGCGCCGCCTTGACGACAGCGGCCTCGTCGAGCGGCATGAACGGCCGGCCATCGTACTCGTGGCCGCCCTCCACCATCCAGACGCCACCACGCACCAGCTCGGCCAGATCCTCCGGCCAGTCGCAGAACGGCGGCAAGGAGGCCGAGGCCGGCATGCCGAGCCGGAGCGCACCGACCTTGGTGAGATGCCGGCGCTGGACCACGGCGTTGATGAAATGCGTCGTGCCGATCATCACGCCGTCGATGCGCTTGTCCTTCAGCACGCCGGTCGAGCCGAGACTCTTCAAGGAGTCGAGGATGCCGGTGGTGACGTCCTCGCTGGTCGGCGCCTTGACGGCGCGCACCACCTTGCCTTCCTCGATCAGGACGGCGTCGGTATTGGTGCCGCCGACGTCAATGCCAATGCGTCTCATGCCTCGAACACGCTCCTGAACTCGATATCGTAGCCGAAGGCGCGCGGGCCGACATGGTCGAGGCCGCGCGGGGAAAGGAACACGGGTGGCGGCGGCAAGGCGATCACCGTGACGCGCTGGCCGTAACGGACGGTCTCGCTGCCGACGGCCTCGCCCGACACCGAATCGAGCACGCAGATCAGGTCGGGCGTCATGGCGAGCGGCTTGTCGTCGCGATAGGCCACGATCCATTCGTTCTGGAAGTTGATGGTCATCGAAGAACCGCGCCAGTCGTCGAGGCCGTCGAGGCGCAGCACGCCGCGCAGGAAGCCCTCGGTGGCGCGGCGCGCGACGTCGAGCACCTTGCCCTTGTAGAGAAGCTTGCCGGGCTCGACCGACAGGATCGCCGCGATCGGATCCTCGTGCTTGCGCTGCGCGGCGCGCACGGCCTCGCCGATGGCAATGGCCTTGGTCGTGGTGCCGTGGATGCCCCACTTCTTCACCTCGGCGCCAGTACGCGGCGGCTGGCAGGTGGCGGCAACGGAACCGTATTCGACGCAGATCTTGCGCGCCACGCGCTCGGTCCATTTCCAGGTCGGCACCTTGTGCACGATGCTCTCGAAGCCGCGCACGTCGACCGCGGTCAGGGGATAGGGTGCCAGCCCGCCGACCGCGACGGAGGTCATCTGCGCCTCGGGATAGGCCCGGCCCATTGTGTCGGAATCGACCACCGGCCGCTTGAGGTGCGCCGCAGCCATGAACGGCCGCACACCGTTGGCGCCGCCGATCTCCATGCTCATCAGCGCCGCGAAGCGCCGGCCGAGATGGCGCTCCATCACCGTCACAGCGCGCGCCAGCGTCAGGCTGTCGGTCAGGCGCTCCTGACCGACCAGGGGTGCCCCCATGTTGGCGACGGTGCCGACCCAGTCGTCGTCGGCGAGGTCGGCCGCGTCCATCAGCTGCACGCGATGGCCATCGCGATAGAGCGCGCGCATGTTCAAGAGGGGCAGGTAAGGATTGCCGCCGCCGCCCGTGCCCAGCACCCAGGCGCCGACCGCCAGCGATTCGATGTCGTCGAGCGAGAGGTCGCGCATGTTTAGGCGAACACGCTCTTGAACTCGATGTCGTAGCCGAAGGCACGCGGGCCGACATGGGCCAACCCCTTGGGCGACAGGAACACCCTGGGCGGCGGCAGGACGATCACCGTGACGCGCTGGCCGTAGCGGATGGTCTCGGTGCCGACCGCCTCGCCCGACACCGAATCGAGCACGCAGATCAGGTCGGGCGACATGGCGACCGGCTTGCCGTCGAGCCAGGCCACGATCCACTCGTTCTGGAAGTTGATCTCCAGCGCGGCGCCCTTGTCCTCGTCCATACCGTCGAACCGCGTGCGCCCACGCAGGAAGCCTTCAGTGGCGCGGCGCTCCACGTCGGCCACCTTGCCGCGGAACAGCACCTTGCCCGGCTCGACGTTCAGGATGGCCGCGATCGGGTCCTCGTGCCGGCGCTGGGCCTCGCGCACGGCCTGGCCGATGGCGATCGCCTTGGTCGTGGTGCCGTGGATGCCCCATTTCTTGACCTCGGCGCCGGTGCGCGGCGCCTTGCAGGTCGAGGCGATCGAGCCGTACTCGACGCAGATCTTGCGACTGACCCGCTCCATCCATTTCCAGGTCGGCACGCTCTCGACCACCGCTTCGAGACCGCGTACATCGACGGTGGTCAACGGACAGGGCTTGAGATCACCGACCGCGACCGACGTCATCTGCGCCTCGGGGTAAGCGCGGCCCATCATGTCGGAATCGATGACCGGTCGCTTGAGATGCGCCGCCGCCATCAAAGGCTGGATGGAATTCCCGCCGCCGATCTCGAGCGACATGATCCCGCGGAACTTGTGGCCGGTATGCTCCTCCATCAGCGCGACGGCGCGCGCGATGGTGCGGCTGTCGGTGAGCCGCTCCTGGCCGACGAGAGGCGCGCCCATGTTCGACACCGCGGCAATCCAGTCGTCGTCGGCGAGCTCGTCCGACGGCATCAGCTGCACGCAATAGCCCTCCTTGTAGAGGGCGCGCATGTTGAGAAGGCCGAGATAGGGGCTGCCGCCGCCGCCCGTGCCCAGTACCCAGGCGCCGACGGCCAGGGATTCGATGTCATCCAGTGTGATGTCGCGTAGCGGCATTGCGTTGCCAAGTCTCCAAACGGCTTCTATGTAGCGGCCTGCTCAAGTGCTGACAAAGCACTAGTAACCAAGGAGATACCGAGCAATGTCCGAGCCAACCAAAGTGGTCGCCTTCTGCGGCAGCCTGCGCAAGGGATCGTTCAATCGCATGGCGCTCAATGCCTTCGTCGAAAGGCTGCCGGCGGGCATGACGTCGCAGACGATCGAGATCGATTGGCCGCTCTACAACGCCGACATACAGGCGCAGGGCTTCCCGGCGCCTGTGGAGGCCGCGCAAAAGGCGATGCTGGCGGCGGACGGCATTGTTCTCGTCACGCCGGAATACAATTACGGCCCCTCGGGTGTGCTGAAGAACGCCATCGACTGGCTGTCGCGCATGACGCCGCAGCCTTTCGCCGGCAAACCGATCGCGATCTTCGGGGCGGCCGGCGGCGTTCTGGGCACGGCGCGCGCCCAATACCAGCTGCGCCAGATCCTGGTGTTCCTCGACGGCCGGCCGGTGAACAAGCCCGAGGTCATGATCGGCCAGGCGCAGAACCGTTTCGTCGACGGCAAGCTGACCGACGAGGCGTCAGGCAAGCTGTTGGGCGACCTCGGCGCCTCACTGCTGCTGGCGATCCGTCACGCCAAGGCCGCCGCGCAGCACGTCAAGTAATCACTGCGTCCGCAGGCTGAAGATATAGGCGACCAGGTCCTCCTGGTCGCGCGCGCCCAGCTGGAAGTCGGGCATGCGGCTGTGCGTGGCGGTCATGGCGCCCTTGAGCGTCGCAGCCGTCACGTCCTTGCGTGCCGCCAGCGCAGGAAACGTCGGCAATCCGTCGGAGCGGCCGGTCGTCGCCGTCCGGCTGACGACGTGGCAGTTGGCGCACCAGCGCTCGGCAAGCGCCTGGCCGCGCAGGGCATCCTGCGCCTCGGCGAGGCCGGCAAGCGGCAGCGACAGCAGCAAGGCAGCAAAGTGTCTGGCAATCTTCATGACGCAAGCCTCGGGCCGAACGACGCGAACGGCCTTGATCTATAGCAAAGCCGGCGTCGTCTTCACATGCTCGGGCTGAACGCCCATGGCCAGCACGCGGGCGGGGATGCGGCGCAGGATGGGCACGGCGTTCAAGAGGCGGACCGGCCACGGCGGCTGCAGCGGACGCGTACCGGCAAGCGTCGGCGCGATCATACGGTTCTGCAGGAACACCTGCATCGCCTGGGTGGCGCGCACCGGCCACAGGCGGCGATCCTGCACCGCCTGCAGATCGGAGTCCTCGAGCCGACCTTCCTTGAGCGGACCGACCAGGATATTGGCGGCGGCAACGGCATCCTGCACCGCGATGTTCACGCCAACGCCGCCCAGCGGCGACATGGTGTGGGCAGCATCGCCGATGCAGAGCAGGCCGGGCTTCCACCATTTTTCCAGGCGATCGACGCCGACCGTCAGCAGCTTCAGGTCGTCGACGGTACGCAGCTCGCCCATGCGGTCGGCCAGGAAGGGCATGAGACTCGCGATGCGTTCGCGGAACTTCTCGATCCCCGCCGCCTTCACGGTCTCGGCCGAGCCCTTGGCGATGACATAGGCGCACTGCCAGTAGTCGCCGCGATCCAGCATCACCAGGATGCTGCCGCGATCGAAACGGCCCATGGTCTCGGCCACATCGCTTGGCTTGTGACTGACACGGAACCAAAGGACGTCCATGGGTGCGCCCAGCACTGTCGGCCTGAAGCCCGCACTCTCGCGCACCGTCGAATGCCGACCATCGGCGCCGACCACTAGATCGGCGCGGATCTCCCGGTGCTCACCATCGACGGTGGCGCGAACGCCGACAACGCGGCCGTCCTCCTCGAGGAGACCGGTGGCATCGGCCTTCATCAGTACCGTGAAGTCCGGATAACGCTTGCCCTGCGCCGCCAGGAAATCGAGGAAGTCCCATTGCGGCATCATGGCGATGAAGCGCGCACGCACCGGCAGGTGCGAGAGGTCTGCGATCATCACCCGCTCGTCGCCGAACTGACCGGAGAAGCGGGAGATCTTCTGATGGGGAAGCTTCAGAAATTCATCGAGCAGGCCAAGCTCGTCCATGACGTTCAGCGTCGAGGGGTGAACCGTATCGCCGCGGAAGTCGCGCAGGAAGTCACCGTGCTTCTCCAGCACCACGCTCTTCACACCCGATCGCGCCAACAGGAAGCCCAGCATCATGCCCGCCGGCCCACCGCCGACGACGCAGCATTTGATGCCGGTGGCGGTCAGTCGAGCATCTCCCGCAGGACGCGGCCGGTCGCGGTGATGGCGAGCAGTGCCGGCACACCGAGCGGGCCCTTGACCCAGTCCTTGGTCGTGGGCGTGTAGCTCATGCAGTCCATGGCCACGAGATCGGGCTTGCGCTCGGCAAGTCGACTGGCGGCAGCGGCGGCTTGGCTTTTATCGGCGCTGGGCGCCAACGCTTCGGCTACGATTTCGACGCCAGGCCGCGCCCATTTCGATGCCAGCTTCTCGCCCTGCTCGGCGAGCGGGATCAGGAGCCCGAGTCGGCCGCGCGGCAGCAGCCCGGCAGCGAGGCCACTCAGCACGCGCGAGGGAAACAACACGTTCTCATCGCCCGGCATCGGCGGGAACTCGCCGGTGCAGGCATAGACCAGCACATCGCAGCCGTCGCCGCGCAGCTTGTCGAGTGCGGCGGGCGAGCGGGCAATGACCGCTTTCTTGGAGATCTTCACGTCGCGGCCGCCGCGCAGCCGGGTGTAGAGCGTGTCGCCGCCATTCTCGGGCTTGAGGGTATCGACCTCGGCATCGGACAGGCCATCGAGCGCCCCGCGCAGGATCACTTTCGTACCGGGCGGCGCGTGGTCGGCGAACAACGCGGCAATGTCGTCGCGTGGCGCCTGGCCGATAGTGACGATTCCGAGGGTTCTGGACATGAGGGGATCATACTCTTCCGGACCGTGCGCGTCCCGCGCGCTCATGTTCTTCCGGACCGCGAGCCTCCGGCTCGCTCATGTTCTTCGTCTTGGCCGGGAGCGCGCCACTCCAGTCGCGCATCATGGTGGCGGTTCACCAAAGTATGAGCGGCACTGGAGTGCCGCGCTCCCGGCAATGACCATGAGCGAGCCGGAGGCTCGCGGTCCGGAAGACTAAGACTCGAGGGGAACCGCGTCGGCGTCGTTCCAGGCCAAACCGACGGCGTCACCCGGCCTGCGTGAGGGCCGTTCGCCGGCATGCGTCTCGCGCACCAGCAGCGATAGGCCGTTGCCGGAGCTCACCCGGAGCAACGTCGAACCGCCGAGAAAGTTGGCGGTCTCCACGGTACCTTTCACGCGGGCGCCATCCGAGACCAGGCGGATCTTCTCCGGCCGCAGCGCGCGGGCGCGACCACCCTCCTCCAGGATGTTGATCTCGCCGATGAAGTCGGCAACGAAGCGTGTGCGCGGGCGCTCGTAGATCTCGGTCGGCGCGCCGACCTGCTCGACCTTGCCGTGATTCATCACGGCAATGCGGTCGCTCATCGCCAGCGCCTCCTCCTGGTCGTGGGTCACGAACACCAGGGTGACGCCCAGCCGCTTCTGCAGCTCCTTCAATTCGAACTGCATCTGCTGGCGTAGCTTGCGGTCGAGCGCGCCCAGCGGCTCGTCGCACAAGAGCACCGGCGGCTCGACGACCAGGGCGCGGGCAAGCGCCACGCGCTGCTGCTGGCCGCCCGAGAGCTGGCCGGGCTTGCGCTCCTCGAGCCCGGTCAGCGCGACCTGGGCAAGGGCTGCCTTCACGCGGCGCTCGATGTCGGGCTTGGGCACCTCGCGCATGCGCAAGCCGAAGGCCACGTTCTCGGCCACGGTGCGATGCGGGAAGAGCGCATAGGACTGGAACACCATGCCCATGTCGCGCTTGTGCACGGGCAGGTCGGTGATGTCGCGGCCGGCAACGTGAACGCGGCCGGTATCGGGCAATTCGAAGCCCGCGATCATGCGCAAGCTCGTGGTCTTGCCGCAACCCGACGGCCCCAGCAGGGAGAAGAACTCGCCGGCAGCGATGTCAAGCGTCACCCCGTCGACGGCCCGCACGCGGCCGTCGAAGGTTTTCGTCACGTTGTCGAGCTTGATGGTAGCGGAGGTCATGTGCGCACATCTGTCATCCCGAGCCCAGCGAGGGACCTTTACGGGTCAGTAAAGGTCCCTCGGCCTTCGGCCTCGGGATGACAAGCTATCCCTTCAGGATTTTCGTCACGCGCGCGTCGATGTCTTCCTTGCGCGCGTTGTACCACTTCCAGTCGGGCTGGATGAGCGTCGCGACCTTGGCCTCGGTGGTGAGGAGCTTTTGGTCATACTTGGCGTCGAGCTTCACCTTCTTGTTGGCAGGCGAATACCACACGCCCTCGGCCAGCAGCTTCTGCACATCGGGCCTCAGCATGTAGTCGATATAGGCGAAGGCCAGTTCCTTCACCTTCGAACCCGGCGTGACATTCAGCACCTGCTCGAGCGCCATCACGCCTTCGGAGGGGCTGGCGAAATCGACCGGCTGGTTCTGGCCGTCGTAGCGATAGACGCCGGAATCGTGGATCACGGCCTCGCTGACCTCGCCCGACAGCAGGAGCTTCTCCATCTGGCCGGTGAAATCGACCAGCTTGATGGGCTTCAGCTGCTCCAACGCCTTGTAGGCGGCGTCGAGATCCTGCAGGCCCTTGCCATAAATCTTGCCCAACATCATGAGATGGCACTGGCCGAGGCTGTTCACCGGGATGATGTAGCTGCCGCGGGCGCCGGCGAGCTTGGGATCGGCGAGATCCTTCCATGATGTCGGCTTGGTGAGGCCCTTGTCGGTGCGGAAGCCGAGGCCGATCGCGCTGGTGAAGATCGCCACGCCGACGATCTTGTCGCTCACCGCCCAGGGATAGACGTCGGCGACGTTGGGTGCCTCCTTCGCCGTGATCTTGTCCATCACCAGCCCCTCGGTGAAGCAGTTCCACTGCTCGTTCGAGTTGGTGTGCAGGACGTCGTACAGCGGATCGTTCTTGGGACTGGCCTGCAGCTTGGGCACATAAGGGAAGGCCTGGTCGGCCTGCACCGTGCACTTGAACTCCTTCTCGAAAGCCGGCAGGACCGTGGCCTTCATGATGTCGCCCCACTTGCCGCCCCAGGTCGTGATCTTGAGCGTCTTCGTCTGGGCGTGAGCGATCGACGGCGCGGCAAGCGATGCTGCCGCCACGGCGCCGGTTCCGAGCAACATACGACGTGAAATCATGGCAACCCCCTCTGTTCCCTTTTTCGTTCCCATCTACAGCTTAACGTAGGCCTTGAGCCCGATCAGTCTTTCCAGCACCAGCACGACCGATAATGCCAGCAAAATCGAGACCATCGAGGCGGCGGCAATGGCGCCATCGAGGTCGAACTTCATGTAATTGAACAGCACCACCGGCAGGGTCTCGCCTTTGGGAACGACCAGGAACAGCGACACCGGGAACTGGTCGAACGACACGATGAAGGCGAACACGCCGCCGGCGAACACGCCGGGCCGGATCAGCGGCAGGGTTACCTCGAAGAACACGCGCACCGGGCTCGCGCCCAGAACGGCCGCCGCTTCCTCGATGCGCCGGTCGAAATTGTGCAGCACCGCCAAGGTGGTGCGGATCACATAGGGCACCGCCACCAGCGTATGGGCCAGGATCAGGCCCCATACCGGCCGGCCGATGCCGACCAGCAGAAACGACTGGAACAGCGCCAGGCCGGTGAGGATTGCCGGCAGCATCAGCGGCGACATGAAGAAGGCCGTCAGCGACGCCCGTCCCGGCAGATGGCCGCGCGACAGAGCGAGCGCGCAGGCCCCGCCGATGACGATCGACAGGACCAGCACGCAGCCGGCCACCCACAGCGACAGGAACAGCGCGTTCATGAACTCGGGCGTGCGGAAGAACTTCTCGAACCAGCGCAGGCTGACGCCGACCGGCGGGAAGGAGATGTAGGGCGTGGGGTTCAGCGCGAACACCAGCACGATGGCGATCGGCGCCAGGAGAAACACCAGAAGCAGGCCGTTCAGCGTCAGGTAGGCGGCGCGGCCGACATCGAAGGGCGGCTTGTTGCGCGTCATGCCAGCCCCTGCTCGCCCGACAGCCGGGCCAGGATGTGATTGTAGGCGACGATGATGCCGAGCGAGACCAGCAGCAGGATCACGCCGAGCGCTGCGGCGAAGTTCGGGTTGAAGCTGGTGCCGACCTGCTGGGCGATCAGCATGGGGAGCGTCAGCACGTCGGTGCCGCCCATCAGAGAGGGCGTGACGTAGGCGCTGATCGACAGCGCAAAGACCAGCAGCGAGCCCGCCAGGATGCCGGGCAGGCTGAGCGGCAAGGTCACTTCGACGAAGGCGCGCAGCCGGCCGGCACCCAGGCTGCGTGCCGCCTGCTCGAGCCGCTCATCGATGCGGCCGATCACGCCGGTCAGGGTCAGCACCATGAAGGGCACGTAAATATGGACCAGCGCCACCACCGTGCCGAACTCGTTGTACATCAGCGGCAGCGGCTTCTCGGTCAGGCCCCACTGCGCCAGCAGCGTGTTGATGACGCCCTTGTCCTGCAGGATGGTCATCCAGGCGAAGGTACGCACGACGATGCCGGTCAGCATGGGCGCGATCACCGCCATCAGCACCAGCGCATGGCCGAGCCGCGACTGCATTCGCGCCATCCAATGGGCCAGTGGATAGCCGATCAGCAGCGACACGATCGTGGTGATGAGTCCGATGCGCAGCGTCGCCCACAGCGCATCGTGGAAGATGCCGGCTGTGTCGAAGATGAAGCGCTCGTAGTGGCGCGTCGTCAGGAAGGCGTTGGGGTTGGTGACGGGGTTGCCGGAGTAGAACGACATCACCGCCATGACGCCGAACGGCAGGACGAAGAACAGGACGAACAGGAGCAGCGCGGGCGCCAGCAGCCAAGCGATCGGAGACGGTCGATGAGCAACAGCCATGCGTTCCGTATGGTGGCTGAAGCCAATGCTTCGGTCCACGCCGAAGGACAGCGACTAATCGCCGTGTTAGCTCAGCCGTGCCATGGCATCGAAATTGCCGCTTGTCCTGCTGCTGATCGCGATCACCTGCCTCAGCCAGTTCTATCGCGTATCGAACGGCGTCATCGCGCCGGAGCTGACGCGCGACCTCGGTTTGAGCGCGCGCCAGCTCGGATGGGCCGGCAGTGCCTTCTTCTTCGCGCTGTTCGCCGTGCAGGTGCCGGTCGGCATGTGGTTCGACCGCTACGGCGCGCGGCGCACGGTGGCGGCGCTGTCGGTACTGGCGATGCTGGGCGCCTTGTGGATCGCCATCGCCTCGAACGCCGCCGACCTGATCGCCGGCCGCGCCGTTGTCGGCGTGGGCTGTGCCGCCTCGTTCATGTCGGTGGTGTTCCTGTGCTCGCGCTGGTTCCAGCCGGCCAAGCTTGCGACGGCGCTGTCCTGGGTGTTTGCCGCGTCGAACATCGGCACGCTGGCCGCGGCGACGCCGCTCGCCTGGGTCGCCGCCACGATCGGCTGGCGCACCGGTTTTCTCGGCCTCGCGGCGGTGACCGTGCTTGTGGCCACGGCTTTCTACGCCGTCGTGCGCGACCGGCCGCCCGACAAGCCCGCACCGACGGCGCGACGCGAGAGCATCAGCGAGATCTGGGACGGGCTTCTCGAGGTCTGGACGACGCCCGGCCTGCTGCCGGTGCTCGCCATGCACTTCTTCGCCTACGCCACGATGCTGACGGTGCTGGGCGTGTGGGGCGGCCCCTACCTCTACGATGTCTACAAGCTCGATGCCGTGCAGCGCGGCAACGTGCTGCTGGTGATGGGCGTTGCGCAGATCCTGGGCATCCTGGCTTACGGGCCGATGGATCGCCTGCTGCGCTCGCGCAAGAAGGTCGTGCTGGGAGGGACGGCGATATCGGCGCTATTGCTGGCACTGCTCGCTCTGCTGCCGCGGCCGCCACTGGCCCTTGCCATCGTCCTGCTGACCGCCTTCTGCTTCTTCTGTGCCTTCGGCACCGTGATCGTGGCGCAGGGGCGGGCGCTGTTCCCGGATCGCCTGGCCGGCCGCGGCGTCACCACGGTCAACATGGCGCAGTGCCTGGGGCTTACCGTGCTGCCGGTACTCGTCGGCTACATCGTCGAAGCGCTCGGCAATTCCGACCTCGCCTACCGCGCGGCCTTCGGCATTCTCGGACTGGGGCTCGTGCTTGGCGCCAGCGCCTACATCCGTTCGCGCGACAGCGCCACTGCCTACGCCTAGAATAGCGGGCGAAAAAGGGAGTGCTCATGAGCCGCCGGATCCTCGGCATGGCAGTGGTCGGCCTCGCCATCCTTCTGGCATTTGCCGTGGCGGCACAGCCTGCGCCGGTGCCCGCGCCCGACCGCAACATCGAAACCGGGCTGGTCTTTCCCAACATGATCGGGCCAGCGCGCAAAGTCGGATCCGTCGACTACTCGCAGACAAAGGCCGCGCCCGAGCTCGGCTGGGCGTGGAACTACGAGACGCCGGCGCTCACGACCACGTTCTACGTCTACAATTTCGGCCTCGGGTCGATCCCGTCAGGCGCCACCAGTGGTCCCGTCCTGACGCAGTTCCAGCAGGCCGCCGCCGATATCGAGATCGGCGCCAGGGCGGGCCGCTACGAACAGCTGAAGCCCTCGCAAGGACCAGGCAACTGCACGGTCGGCACGCTGGTCTTCCGCTGCATCACGTTCACCGCGGTCCTGCCCGGCGACAAGCGGCCGGTCTTCACCCGCCTGTTCGTGACAGGCTATCGCAACTATTTCCTGAAGATCAGGCAGGACTGGCCGCAGAACGCACCGGCCGCCGCACGCGAAGTCGACGCCGTCATCCAGGCCTTCGCCAGCACCGCCAAGCCCTGAACGAGCCTACTGCGTTGCCTGCTTGAGATAGGCCATGAGGTCGTCGAGCTGCGCCTGCTGCTTGATGCCGTTGAACACCATCTTGGTGCCCGGGACCTTGCCCTTGGGATCGCGGTTGTATTCGGCCAGGGTCTTGTCGTCCCAGACGATGCCGGATGTCTTCATGGCCTCGGAGAATTCGAAGCCCGCAGCCGTGCCGGCCTTGCGGCCGAACACGCCATGCAGATTGGGGCCGACGGGGCTCGGGCCGTCCTTCTCCAGGGTGTGACAGGCCCGGCACTGCTGGTTGAAGACCCGTTGGCCCTTGGCGGCGTCGCCGGATTGGGCAGAAGCCTGTGTTGCAAATCCCACGAAGCCCGCAACAACAGCAACTGCCCAACTTCTCATCATGAGTCTCCAATGGCTAGATGGCTACCGTTCCATGTGGGTTCGCAGCCACCGGCTGCAAGAGCCTCGCCCGGTGTTCTCTCTCCAGAAGGGCTCGCTTGCGCCGCATGCCCCAGCGATAGCCCGAGATCCCGCCGTCCTTCTTCACGACACGGTGGCAGGGCACGACGACAGCGAGCTTGTTGGCGGCACAAGCCTCACCCACTTCGCGGGCTTGGCGCGGCACACCCAGCCGAGCCGCGATCTCGCCATAAGTCGCCGTCGTGCCGGCCGGTATCGAGCGCAGGGCATTCCACACGCGACATTCGAACTCGGAGCCCCGCAGGTCGAGCGTGAGTGTGGCGTCATTTTTGGGATGCTCGATCAGGTCGGTGAGCCTGACGATCGTTTGCCGAAGCTCACCCGGGTCCTCGATCAGATCGACGCCGGGAAAACGCATCTCCAGCTCGGCGCGCTCCGCGTCGAATGCCACGAACGCCAGGCCGCGCTCGGACAGCGCCGCGCCGAACGGGCCGAGCGAGCTCTTGCCGAAGGCGTAGCGGATCGTATGTGCCATGGTCGTCTCCATCGCTGATGTCTCGATGGTCTAAACCTAGGCGCAGCGACCTCGAATCGCGCTCCGCAAGCGGATTGGAATTCGGAATTCCACTGCCATATTGATGCCCTGATGGCCGACCTGTTTGCCCTCGACTCCCGCGAGCAGCTGCGCGACGGCGCGGTGCTGTTGCGCGGCCGCGCGCTTGCCGTCGATGTGTCACTGCTTGCCGCCATCGATGTCGTCGCGGCGCAATCTCCGTTGCGTCGCATGGTGACGCCGGGCGGCTTCCAGATGTCGGTGGCGATGACCAACTGCGGCCGCGTCGGCTGGGTCACCGACCGCACGGGCTATCGTTACGATGCGCGCGATCCGGAGACGGGCTCCCCCTGGCCGGCGATGCCCGAGGTTTTTCGCATCATGGCGCGCGACACTGCAGCTGAGGCAGGCTTCGATGGCTTCGCGCCCGAGGCCTGCCTGATCAACTGCTACGAGGCCGGCACGCGCCTGTCGCTGCATCAGGACAAGGACGAGCGGAACTACGCCCATCCCGTCGTGTCAGTGTCGCTCGGCCTGCCGGCGACCTTCCAGTTCGGCGGGCTGAAGCGCAGCGACCGGCCGATGAAGGTGCCGCTGCAGCACGGCGACGTCGTGGTATGGGGTGGGCCGTCACGGCTCGCCTATCACGGCGTGCTGCCGCTGAAGGAAGGCGAGCACCCGCTGACGGGCCGCCGCCGATTTAATTTGACGTTCCGGAAGGCGCTTTAGGACTCGGCGACGAAGAACGGGAGCGTGATCTCCTTGGTGACCGGCTCGTAGGCGAGCTTAACGCGTTGGCCGATCTTGATGTCGCTCTCGGCAACGCCCCGCAACGGCGCGTTCACGCGCACGCCGGCATCCATGTCGACCAGCGCCACGACGTAAGGCGCCGAGGCCTTGAAAAAGAAGTTGAACGGGTGGTGACACACCGTCCAGGTGTGGATCTTCCCGCCCGTCGGCGCTTCCTTGAAGGTGCTTTCCATCGAGAAGCAGTGCGGGCAGACCGGTCGCGGGTAGTGGCGCACCTTGCCGCACGACGCGCAGTGCTGGAGCATGAACCGGCCCTCGCGCATGCCGTCCCAGAAGGGCTGGCTTTCGCGCGTCGGCGTCGGCAGGGGACGCTCGGGTGCGGGCTGAGAGGTAGGGGCCGCGTTCATGCCGCCCTCCGCAGGATGGCGAGCGAGCCGTCGCCCATGTCGCCGTAGCCCGTCACCAGCCCGACCTCGGCATCCTTGACCTGTGCCTTGCCGGCCTCGCGACGCAATTGGCGCGTCAGCTCGACGACGTGGTTCAGGCCGACGACGTGGCCCTGGCTCAACAGGCCGCCATGGGTGTTGATCGGCAGTTCGCCGCCAACCCTGATGCGGCCGTCCATGATGAACGGGCCGCCCTCGCCCTTCTTGCAGAAGCCCAAAAGCTCGAGCTGGTTGATCACCGTGAAGGTGAAGCAATCGTAAATCTCGGCGACGTCGATGTCCTTGGGCCCGACGCCCGCCATGTCGTAGGCGCGCGGCGCGGCCTTGGCCAAACCGAACTCCAGAAGATCGGGCCGTTGCGCGATCGACGCGGGCGATTCGGGATGGCCCTCGGCCACGCCCATCACCGTCACCAAGGGCTTCTTGAGATCGCGTGCGCGGTCGGCGGCGCTGACGATGACGGCGGCACCACCGTCGCTCTCCAGACTGCAGTCGAACAACCGGAAGGGATCGGCGATGATGCGCGAGGCGTGGTGCTCCTCGACGGTGAGCGGCTTGTTCATCACCACGTTGCCATTCAGGATCGCATGCTCGCGCGTCACCACGGCGATCTCGGCGAAGTGCCGAGCCGTCGTGCCGTAGAGCTCCATGTGCCGGCGCGCACCCTGGGCATAGAGCTGCGCCGGCGCGAACATGCCGATCGGCGCCTCGAACTCGGCGGCGAGGGCGAATTGCGGGAACTGCTGCAGGCGGGTGCTGACACGCGCGCCTGAATAGCCGGTGCGGCCGACCGAGATCAGCACGTGCTTGCAGACTCCGGTCGCCACCGCCATCGCCGCGGTCTGGATGGCAGCCACGACGGTGGCGCCGCCCATGGGCACGAACACCGAAAGCTTGAGATCCGGCAGGCCGAGATTGGCGATGAAACCCTCGGCGATGCCGCCGCCGGGGAAATAGGGCACGACGCCGTCGATGTCGCGCGGATTGAGGCCGGCATCGGCAATGGCGGCGAGGCTCGCCTCGAGTTGCAGCGCGAGGCCGCTCTTCGGCGTGCCGCGCGTGTAGGCGGTCTCGCCGATGCCGCTGATGGCGGCCTTTTCTCGCAGCGGATGCGCCATGTCTGTTCCTCCCGCGACCATGGTGCCCTTCCCCCGGGGAAACGGGAAGAGCTAAGGTCCATCTTCACGTCGGGGGAAGAATGTCGAACGAAGAACTGGTCTCGCTGAGCTCCGTTGAACTGCGTCGCCGCATCGGCACCAAGGAAATTTCGCCGGTCGAATTGCTCGATTGCTGCCTCGAGCGCATCGAGGAAGTGAACCCGGCAGTCAACGCCGTCACCGCCATGTCGGTGAAGCGCGCCCGCCAGGAAGCAAAGGCGGCCGAGACCGCGGTGCGGCAAGGCGAGGACCTGCCGCTGCTGCATGGACTGCCGACCGGCATCAAGGATCTGGAGGAGACCAAGGACCTTCTCACCACCTACGGCTCGCCGCTCTATCGCGACTTCGTGCCGAGCTGGGACAACGTCATGGTGGCGCGCGTGCGCGCCGCCGGCGCGGTCGTCGTCGGCAAGACCAACGTGCCGGAATTCGGCGCCGGCTCGAACAGCCGCAACCCGGTGTGGGGTGCCACGGGCAACCCGTTCAATCCCCTGCTCAACCCGGGCGGCTCGTCGGGCGGCTCGGCGGTGGCGCTGGCGACCGACATGCTGCCGGTCTGCACCGGCTCCGACACCGGCGGCAGCTTGCGCAATCCCGCATCGTTCTGCGGCGTCGTGGGCTTTCGGCCGTCGCCCGGCATGGTGGCGGTGGAACGCCGCGCCATGGGCTGGACGCCGATCTCGGTGCTGGGACCGATGGGCCGCTGCGTCGGCGACGTCTGCCTGCTCTACGCCACCCAGATCGGCCAGCACGATTCCGATCCGTTGTCCTTCCCGCTCGAGCCCGAGGCTTATGCCGAGCCGTGGCCGGTCGATCTCGGCAGCCTGCGCGTCGCCTACACTGAGGATTTCGGCGGTGCGCCCGTCGAGAAGGGCATCCGCGAAACCTTCCGCGCCCGCATCAAGGCGATGAAGCATCTGTTCCGCAGCCTCGACAAGGTCGAGGTCGACTATGGCGGCGCCGATCGATGCTTCGATGTGATCCGCGCGGTGAGCTTCATCTCGCGCTATCAGGACTTTTACACCAACAAGCGCGAGATGCTCGGGCCCAACATCGTGGCCAACTACGAGATCGGCGCCAAGATGACGCTCGCCGACTTCGCCTGGGCGCATGGCGAGCAGACGCGGATCTTCCGCGCCTTCCAGCGGATCTACAAAGACTACGACCTGGTGATCGGGCCCACCGTGGGCTTCACGCCGTTTCCGTGGAAGCAGCTCTACATCGACGAGATGGACGGCAAGAAGCTGCGCAACTACTACCATTGGATGGCGACGAAATACTTCGTCACCCTGACCTCGAACCCATCAGTCTCGCTGCCCTGTGGCGTCGATCACAAGAAGATGCCGTTCGGCCTGCAGGTGATCGGCCGCTTCCGCGGCGACGGCGAGGTATTGGGTGCGGCGCACGCTCTCGAGACCGCATTCAAGCGCATCCCCGGGCTGGGCCGGCCGATGCCTGACATCGCCCGGCTGCGCAAGCCGGTGCCGGAGCTGAAGTCGATCGTCACCCATCCGCCCAAGCTCAACGCCAAGCCGACCAAGGGGCCGGCGCCGGGCGCGCTGTAGGAACCATCAGCCTTCAACAAATCGCCATGGCGCCGCCAGGCCGCCATGGTCGGCCTCGTACCGCCTCTTGGGAAGGAAACCGCGCAGCCCAGGCAACCCCTTCCAAGAGGGCAAAAACAAATGCGCACAGTCAGAGCGCTGGTCGCGGCGGGGCTGCTGGCCTCGGCGACCGGCTGCATTGAGGTCAACGGCCAGCCTTCCTTGGGCAGCGGCCTGCTCAACAGCCTGTTCAGCCAACCGACCTACTCTCCGCAGGCCTATTACCAGCCGGCCCCGCAATACATCCCGGTACCCGTTGCTCAGCCTCAGATCCTAACCCAGCCGCAGTACATTCCGGGCGCCACAACCAGCGGGCGGACGTGGGCCCACCGCGACCGCAACCACAACGGCGTCTCGGACTGGCAGGAGCGGCGAGCCAACCGCTCCGGCTGATTCGCTACTCGGGGGCCTTGCAGGCGAAGTTGGCTGAATCGTCAGGGCTGCCCGAACCGGTGTAGCGCGCGACCAGGGGATAGGGGCAAAGTGGGCGGGTGCGCACGACTTTGCCCTTGTCGACCTGCGAGGCGACGATGCTGGCCGGCGCCACGCCATTCTCGACCCAGTTGATCAGCGCCGTCATGGCGTCGAACCGTTCCGGGCCGACGCCGCCGCGGCAATGGAACATGCCGGGCACCATGAACAACCGGAAGAACTCGGGCGTGGTGAGGCCGTTGGCGGCGACCGCCTTCAGGTAATACTCGATGCCCATCATCGGCGGCAGGGCCGTGTCGGCCCAGCCGAAATACATCAGGAGCTTGGCCCCGCGCGAACGAAGCCCGCTGAGATCGGGGTTGGTGGCATTGAGCAGGGCCCGCGCGTCGGCGTACTTGGCGATGTCCTTGGCGTAGTCGAACTTGGTCGGATCGAGTGCCGGGTCGGACTTCAGCAGGAAATACTTCACGAAGCTCTCGCCGTAGCCGCCTTGCAGCGACTTCGCGCCCGGCGCCGCCGGGATCAGCCAGCGACTCCAGCCGCTCTCCACCGGCGCTCCGGGGATCGGGCTCATGCCGGCCGCCTCGGCGCCGATCGGCTGGCCGAAGTGCGCCGTCTTGCCGTCGACCTTCAGGCCTTCATAGATTTTCTTGATGGCGCCGGCCTGCGCCGGGGTGAGACAGGTCTCGCCATCCTGGCCGGCCGGGCATTGCGCGACGTCGCGCGTCGGATCGAAGTCGCAGCGGCGCGGATCGTCTATGAGGCCGTCCTTCAGCCCGTCCTTGGCGTCGCAGCGGGCATAGGCGGCGTCGGCGACCAGCTTCATCTTGGCCACCGGCACCGGAGTCTCGGCCAGCACCAGGCTGTTCCACAGGCTCTGCGTGACGGTGTCGACGAAGTTCAGCACCGGTGCGCCGGCGATGATGCCATCGAAATCCTGCGGAAAGCGTTGGGCGCTGATCAGTCCCTGGCGGCCACCGGTCGAGCAGCCGTCCCAGTAGGAATAGGCGGCGGCGCGCGCGTAGTAGGCGGCGACGATGCGCTTGGCCTCGACCGCCGTCAGATGCACCGCGCGGAAGGCGTAGTCGACGCGCTTCTGGTAGCTCAGCGCGAAGGAGGCGAGCGGCTCGGTCGTGGCGTCGTGGCCGGTGTTGGTCTGGGCCGTGGCGAAGCCCTGCTTCAGGGCGTTGGCGCGGTAGAGCGGCCGCGAGGCGAACTCCGGCGTCTCACCGGCGAAGCCGCCGTTGCCGTGCATGTAGAAGCGGCGGTTCCAGCTCGACGGCAGGTTCACCTCGAAGCGGATCTCGGGCTGGATCAGGCCAGTGACGCGGCAGTGCTCGGGCACGCCCTCGGCCGCCGGAATGAGCTTGGCCGAGATGATCGTCGTTTCCGCCGTGGCAAGGCTCGGCACCGACGCGCAGCTCATGGCCGCCTGCGTCGAGCTCACGCCGTAGCGCACCATGGATTCGGCGGCGTCGGTGAAGCTGTAGCCGTTCTGCGCCAGGGCGGATGCCGGCATCAAAGCGAGTGCTGCGAAGACACTCCTTATTCTGACCATCACTTTCCTCCCTTGGCTTTGCGGTTCCGCGCCTTGCGAATTTCATCGTCATGCTGTCCGAGCGTCGGCGCGGCGCGGCGAACGCCGCCCGGCGTCGCCGACATCTTGAGCGGCACGCCCAGCGTCTTCTGACGGCCGGCCTTGACGTGCTCGACCTCGGCCACCATGCCGCGAGCCAGGATCTGCGGATCGGCGAACACCTCGTCGTGATGCAGGACGGGGCCGGCGGGAATGCCCTCGGCTTCCAGCGCCGTCATCCAGTCGGCCGTGCTACGCTTCTTCACCTCGGCCTGCAGGATGCCGACGATCAGGTCGTTGTTCTTCACGCGCAGGGCGTTGGTCGCAAAGCGCGGATCATCAGCGAGCTCGGGCCTGCCGATCATGGCGCAAAGTCTTCGGAAGAAGTTCTGCTGCGCGCCGCCGATGGTGAGCCAACCGTCGGCCGTCTGGAATACCTGATAGGGCGAGGAGCCGCGATGGGCCTGGCCGAGTTTCTCCGGTCGCTTGCCATTGGCGAAATAGTTGGCGGCCTCGTAGACGCCGAGCGACACCGTAGCTTCCAGCAGCGACGTCTCAACCCATTGGCCCTGCCCCGTCTTCTGTCGCGCCTGCAGCGCGGCCAGCACGCCGATGGTGAGGTAGAGGCCCGCGCCGACGTCGGAGATGGCGAGCGGAATGCGGTACGGCGGCCCGTCCTTGGGGCCGGTCACCGACATCAGGCCCGACATCGCCTGGACCATGAGATCGAAACCGCCGCGCGAGGCATAGGGTCCGGTCTGGCCGAAACCCGAGATCGAGCCCAGCACCAGCCGTGGATTGCGCGCGTGCAGGGCGTCCCAACCCAGGCCGAGGCGCTTCATCACGCCGGGGCGGAAGTTCTCCAGCACGACGTCGGCGCCGTCGGCCAGGTCCCAGAAGATCTCCAGATCGGCGGCGTCCTTGAGATCGAGCCGGATGCCGCGCTTGTTGCGATTCCACAGCATGAACGGCGCCCCTTCGCCTTCGACGAAAGGCGGCGCGCCGCGCATGGAATCGCCCTGCGGGCTTTCGATCTTGATGACGTCGGCGCCAAGATCGCCGAGCTGCTGGCCGCAGAACGGGCCAGAAAGATGCGTCGTGAGGTCGAGGACCACCAAGCCGTCGAGGGCGCCCGCCATGCTATTTGTCCAGCAGCTTGCGATTCATGTCGGCTAATCTAGGCCGGCATGCCCACCGCCAACAAACCTTCTCTGGACACTCTGGGTGAAATCTTCCGGTTCGCGATGCGCCGCTTTCGCAGCAGCCGGCTGGCCTATGGGCATGGCACCACGAACGCGCGTGACGAGGCGGCGTTCCTGGTGCTGGAGGCGCTTCGCCTGCCGATCGATCGCCTCGATCCCTATCTCGATCTCCGGCCGACGCCAGCCGAGCGTGCCCGGCTGCTCACCTTGATCGACGCCCGCATCGCGCTGCGCATGCCCGCCCCCTATCTCGTGGACGCCGCCTACATGCACGGCGTGCGCTTCCATGCCGACCGGCGCGCGCTGATCCCGCGCTCCTTCATCGGCGACATGCTGGCGGACGGCGTCCTGCCGATCGGCGATCTGTCGAAGGTGAAACGCGTGCTCGATCTCTGCACCGGCTCGGGCTGCCTGGCCATCCTGGCGGCTCTCGCCTTCCCACGCGCGCGCATCGATGCCGCCGACCTGTCGGCGGGCGCGCTGGCGCTGGCGCGGCGCAACGTGGCGAGCCATCGCCTGGGGGATCGCATCACGCTCCATCGCGGCGATCTCTTCGCGCCGCTCTCGGGCAGGCGCTACGACCTGATCCTCAGCAACCCGCCCTATGTCGATGCCCGCGCCATGGCGGCGCTGCCGCCCGAATACCGGCATGAGCCGCGGATGGCGCTGGCGGCGGGCGACGACGGCCTCGACCTCGTGCGCCGCATCCTAGCCGAGGCGCCGCATCACCTGACGCGGGACGGCGCCCTGATCTGCGAGATCGGCCGCGGCCGCCGCAAGCTCGAGGCCGCATTCCCGACCCTGCCGTTTCTCTGGCTCGACACGGAGCAGAGCGAGGGTGAGGTGTTCTGGATCGGGCGGAAGGACCTTCTGCCGCAGAGCTAGACCGCGTCCCCCAGGCAGATGCCCAGCGCCCGCGCCGTGCGTACCAAGGCGCCGCGCTCGTCGACGGTGCGCGAGCGGCCGACGACCTTTTCCAGCGGCACGTCGATCACCTGTCGATTCCACCAACCGACCATGCGGTCGCCCTTGCCCTCGGCCAAGAGATCGACGGCGCGCACGCCGAATGCCGCGGCCAGCAGGCGATCCTCGGCGGTCGGCATCGCGCCGCGCTGGACGTGGCCGAGGACGGTGGCACGGGCCTCGGCGCCGGTCGCCTTCATCAGCCGCAGCGCCAGCGATTCGCCGATACTAGGTCCGGGCGCTTCGCCCCTCACGTCAGGGGCCTCGTCGGACTGCCCGGCCGCCTCGGCCACGATGACCAGGGCCGAGGTGCGCCCGCCCGCACGCAGCTGCGCGATATGCGCCACCACGCGGTCGAGATGCCAACGCACCTCGGGGATCAGCGCGACATCGGCGCCGCCCGCTATGGCGGCGGCGATGGCGATGTGGCCGGCGTCGCGGCCCATCACCTCGAGGACCATGACGCGCTCGTGGCTGGCGCCGGTCGGTTGCAGACGGTCGAGCGCCTCGGTGGCGATGGCCACCGCCGTCGAATAGCCGACGGCGCGCTCGGTGTTGGTGACGTCGTTGTCGATCGTCTTGGGGATGCCGATGAACGGCAGGCCTGATGGCGCCAGCAGCCGACGCAGGATGTCGAGGCTGCCGTCGCCTCCCACGCCGATCAGCCCGTCGAGCTCGAGCGAGCGCAGCCCCTCCAGCATTTCGCCGGACCGGTCCTTCCGGCTGCCGTCGGGCATGGGAAAGGCGAAGGGATCTCCGCGGTTGGTGCTGCCGAGGAACGTGCCGCCCTGACGGGCCAGCGAGGGCTCCAGGCGATTGGGATCGATGATGATGGCATCGACCGGCCGTTGCAGCAGCCCGAGCGTGCCGTAGCGCAATCCGACGGTCGTCCAACCGTAGCCGAGATGGGCCCGCCTCGCCGCGGCGCGGATGGTGGCATTGAGGCCCGCGCAGTCGCCGCCACTGGTCAGGATGCCAATTCGTTTGGTCATGCGACGCCTCCACGCCTAGTTTACCAAATGGTCCGCGCTCCGAAGAAGCACCCGACCCTCGCCACCAAAAGACTGCGACCGCGACCGTTCCGTGGCAGCGATGTCAAATCAACAGGCCGTCGGCGGCGCTGGCCAAGCGCCTGGGGTTTCGCCTGGAGGGCGGCCCGATCCGCGACCGCTAGTCGGTCGAGGGGAAGTGGCATAGCGTCATGCTCTACGGACTGATTGCCGGAGAGGAACGCTGAGCCATGCCCGCCGCACAGGCCTGGACGCGCGACACGATTCGACCGGCCGACTGGACGGTACCGCTCTCGGCGGCCGCGCTCGCCGAGCTGCGTGGCGTCCTGCTGCAGCTGCGGCACTCGCCCTTGCCGACGTTTCTGCTCGATCCCGCCGACTTTGCGCTCGATGCCTGCCGCGAGACGATGAACGAGGTGCGGCGCGTGACGCACGACGGCACGATGTTCGCCGTGCTCGACCGCCTGCCGATGGCGGAGCTGAGCCGCGACGAGGCGATTCAGCTCTACTGGCTGCTGTCGAGCCTGCTCGCCCGGCCGGTGGCGCAGAAGCTGAATGGCCAGATGTTCTATGACGTCAGAGACACCGGCGCCAAGCTCAGGCCCGGCTCGGGCATCCGCCCGACGGTCACCAACGTCGACCTGCGCTTCCACAACGACAACTCCTACAACGAGACACCGCCGGATTATGTCTGCCTGCTCTGCCTGCATCCCGCCAAGCAGGGCGGCATCAGCCAGGTGGTGAGCGTGGCCACTGTACACCAGACGCTGAAGGAGGCTTTTCCCGAGCTGATGGACCGCCTGTACCGGCCGTTCTGGTACGACCGCCATGCCGAGCATCGGCCCGACGAGCCCAAGACCTTCGCCGCCCCGATCTTCGAGCGCGGCGCCGACGGCGCGGTGAAGGCGCGGCTGGCGCTGTCCGAGATTTTCGCGGGCTACGAATTGCGCGACGAGCGCATGGACAACGAGACGGCGGCGGCGCTCGCCGCTGTGCAAGCCGTGTTCGAACGGCCCGACCTGCGCGTCGAGCTCGACTTCGCGCCCGGCCAGATCCAGTACGTCAACAACCGCGCCACCGGGCATGCGCGGACCGAGTTCGTCGATCATCCCGAGCCCGAGCGCAAACGCCATCTCGTACGCCTGTGGCTGCGCGACCGCGGAGGACGCGGCTACCGCGGCTAAAGACGTTCATCCCGGCGCCGTGCTTGCCGTCTGCTGCCGCTGACTGCAAAATGTGCTGACGGCCGGGGAGAATGGCGCGTTTCGGGGGTTTCGTGACGCTACACGTTGCGGGCGTTGCTGTTCGGCTGCCTTTTCTCCTGTTTGCTATTCTCGCCTTGCTGACCGGCCCTACGATCCGCCCGGCACAGGCCGATTGCGTGCAATCCGGTAACACCGTCACCTGCTCGGGCCCCTCGCCCGGCGGCTTCAATGCCGGCGCGCAGAGCGCGCTTACCGTCAACGTGCAGCCGGGCGCCGCAGTCGGCACCGGCCTCACCGTCAACAACAACAACCAGCTCTCCAATCTCGGCGGTATCGCGGTGGGGGACAGCGGGATCGCCATCAACGCCGGCAGCGGCAACACGATCATCAGCGGCGGCCGCATCACGGCCGGCGTAAACGGCACCGGAATCCAGGTCACCGGCGTCGGCTCGACCGTCACCAACGCCGCCAACGCCACGATCAGCGTCGGCGACGTTGGCGTGGGCATCTACCAGAGCGCGGCCGGCGGCAACATCGTCAACAACGGCTCGATCACCGCGGGCGTCGGCGGCTTCGGCATCTTGACCAACGGCGCCGGCGCCACCGTCACGAACAGCGGAACGATCGTCTCCGGCGGCTGCGGCTACGGCATTGCAACCGGCGGCGCCGGCAACAGCGTGACGAACAGCGGCACCATTCGGGACACCGGCTGCGGCGGCACCGGCATCCTTGTCGACACATCCAATACGGCCGTGAACTCCGGCTCGATTTTCGTCAGCGGCGCCGGGATCGCCATTCAGGGCGGGCGCAGCAGCACGATCACCAACAGCGGCCTGATCAGCACAGGCGCCGGCGGCAGCGGCCTCTATGCCAATAGCGACAGCATCCTCACCAACAGCGGTACCATCATCGTCGGCAGCAGCCAGTCACTCGGCGGCGGCATGCTGGGCGACGGCAGCCGGCTGCAGCTCACCAACTCCGGCACCATCATCGGCGGCACCGGCACGCCGGCCATGATCGTGCGCGGCCGCGACAACGTGCTGACCAACAGCGGCACCATCACGGTGGGCAATTTCGGCGGCGGCCTGATCGGCCAGAGCAGCAACAACACCTACATCAACAGCGGCACGATCACTGTCGGCAACTCCGGCATCGGCATCGATTCGCAGGGCAACCTGTCGAGCGTGACCAACAGCGGCGCGATCAACGGCGGCAGCAGCAGTTTCGGCATCCAGGCGCGCAGCGCGACCACGGTGGTCAATTCCGGCGCGATCACCGTCGGCACCAACGGCATCGCCATCAGCGGCAACGCCGCCACGACGGTGACCAACTCGGGCGCGATCACCGCGGGTCTCAACGGCGTCGGCATCCGCAGCGGCGGCAACATCCTGAACGCCGGCAGCATCGTCGTCGGCAACTCGACGAGCGCCGGCAGCGCCGGCTTGCTGGGTGCCGGCAACGGGATCTCGCTCACCAACACCGGCACGATCACCGGCGGCACCTTCACGCCGGCCATGGTCATCTCGGGCAGCAATGCCACGCTCTTGAACCAGGGCACGATCACCGTGGGCACCTCAGGCAGTGGCCTCGTCGGTCTCGCCAGCAATGCCTTGCTCAGCAACAGCGGAACCATCAATGCCGGTTCGCTCGGCATCGGCATCAGCGCCCAGGGCACCAACTCCACCAGCCTCAACAGCGGCACCATCACCGTCGGCGTCGGCGGCACCGCCATCCAGACCGGCAACTCGCACCTGGTGCTCAACACCGGCGCGATCAATGCCGGCGATGCCGGCACCGGCATCAGCAGCGGCGCCGGCGCGGCGATCCAGAACATCGGGACGATCACCGTCGGCAATGCCGGCACCGGCATCGCCGCGGCGGGCAACACGTCGGTCGTATCCAACAGCGGCACGATCACCACCTGCGGCATCGGCATCAACTCGTCCGGCGCCGGCTCCTCCGTAACCAACACCGGCAGCATCTCGACCAATGGCTGCGGTTCCACTGGCATCCAGCTCGGCCAGGGCAACAGCCTCGCCAACTCCGGTTCGATCACCGCACCGGTGACGCTCGCCATGGCGGCGGGCAGCGGCGGCGCCAGCGTGGTCAATACCGGCACCCTCAACGGCGCGGTGGCGCTCAGCGGCAGCGGCGGCAACACGCTCACCAACTCGGGCACCATCACGGCGACGGGGACGCTCACCCCCGGCTCCGGCGTCACCCACGTCGTCGACGGCACCTATACGCAAACCGGCTCGGGCGTCTTCACCACGCGCCTGTCGACCAACAACACGGCGGGCAACTACGACACGTTGCGCGTGCTGAGCTCGGTTCCCGGCACCGGCGTCGCCAATCTCGGCGGAGCGATAAGCGTCGTGCTGCAGCCCGGCCTCTACGGGCTCGCCACGACCTATCCCGGCGTGTTCACCTTCTCGAGCTCGACCGGCAGCTTCACCGGCATCACCGAGCCCTATCTCTTCCTGAACGCCTCGGCGGTCTACAATCCCACCAGCGTCGACATCGTCGTGACGCGCACGCCGTTCCCGCAGATCCCGGGCGGCGGCGCCAATGCCCAGGCGGTCGGCAATGTGCTCGAGGCCAACTATTCCCCCTTCCTGACCGGCCAGCTGGTGAACTTCTACTTGCAGCTGCTGCAGTCGACGGCGCCCAACACGCTGTCACAGCTCACCGGCGAGGTGACGACAGCGCCGCAGAACGCCTCGTTCACGGTGTTCGGACAGTTCCTGGGCACGATCTTCGGCCAGACCGGCAGCGCCCGCGCCCTGGGTGGGGCGACGCAGACGTCGCAAGCCGCCGCCGATGCTCGCGGCGCCCGAGTGGCGCTGGCCGACGCCTGCGTGGGCGAAAGCTGCGACAGCGACGGCCAGCCGGCCGCACGCCGCTATACCGCCTGGGCACAGGGCTTCGGCGGTTCGGGCAGCATCGACGGCAATACCACGGTCGGCAGCTCGCGCGTCGACATGAGCACCGGCGGCGGTGCGCTGGGCATGGACATCCACCTCGACAGAAACGCGCTGATCGGCTTCACGCTCGGCACGACATCCGCGGGCTACACGCTCACCGACATTATGAGCTCGGGCGGCGCGCGCTCGATCGTGTTCGGACTCTATGGCGGCTACACCGCCGGCCCGGCCTATGTCGACGCTGCCCTCGCCTATGCCTACAACACCTACACGTCCAACCGCTTCATCGGCACCGGGTCGCTGAGCGAGATCGAGAACGCCTCGTTCAGCGCCTCGCAGTATGGCGGCCGCATCGAAAGCGGCTGGCGCTTCGGCTTCGACAGGAACGTCGTGACGCCGTTCGCCGGCCTGACCGTCCAGGCGTTGTCGCTGCCGGGCTACACCGAGACCTCGACCAACCTGCTGGCCGGCGGACCGGGCATGCTGGGCGTCAGCGTCCAGGCGCAGACCACCACGTCGGTCCGCTCCACGCTCGGCGCGCAGTTCGAGACCGCCATCACCGCCAACGACGACGCGGTGTTCCGCCCGCGCCTGCGGCTCGGCTGGGCGCACGAGTACAATACGAACCGCAATGCCACCGTGACGCTCAGCACCGTGCTGCCCAATGCGCCGTTCCTGGTGACCGGCGCGCAGCCCAACGCCGATTCCCTGGTCGTCGGCGCAGGCGTCGAGCTCGAGCTTCACCGCATGGTGCGCCTGTACGGCCAGTTCGACGGCGACTTCGCGGGCAACGCGCGCGCCTTTGCCGGCACCGGCGGACTGCGCCTGGTCTGGTAGCTGCCGCGATGCCTGCACTGCCGTCAGCGGTGCGGGAGGTTTCCGAGGTTTGCGAAGTTTCCGGAACCCCTCTTGTGGTCCTCCTATGCATGCACTGCAGTCGGTGGTGCTTGGAGGTTTCCAGGGTTTCCCGCAGCTTCTTCCGGGTGGAGAGGCCCCCGAATGTGAGACAGGACAAGGCGCACGGGATGATCCACTTCAGGCGCGAGCGGCTGAGCCCACAATCGGATAAACGATGTATAGAACGATAGTCGGGTGCACTTTGGCATAGACTAGAGTGCTTGTCAATAACCAAGGTGCTTTTTCCGAGATCATCACGTTGACCGAACCAATCAATCTATGATGGCGGCGCGCGTCGTCGCAAAATGCCGGCATGAAGGAGCATTACACGACCTTCGCCGGCTACAATGCCTGGGCGAACCGCCGCCTGTACGACGCCGCCGCGCTGTTGAGCGATGCCGAGTACCGCGCCGACCAGGGCGCGTTCTTCAAGTCGATGCATGGCACGCTGAACCACCTGCTGACGACCGACCGCATCTGGATGAAGCGCTTCACCGGCGAGGGTGACGCACCGGACCGGCTGGACGCAATCCTGCACGAGCGGTTGGTGGACCTGCGGGCGGCGCGCGAGGCCGAGGACCGGCGCATCGTCTCCTACATCGACGGGCTCGACGACGCCCGGCTGGCGGGCGTGATCCGCTATCGCCGCGTCTCCACACCCGATGAGTTCGTGCAGAAGCTGATGCCGGCGCTCGACCACTGGTTCAACCACCAGACCCACCATCGCGGTCACGCGCATATGATCCTGACCAGCCTGGGCAAGAAGGCGCCGGAGCTCGACCTGCTGTACTATCAACGCCTGGTCGAAGCCGGCCAGGCCTGACGAGGATGGCGATGCGCCTGCTTGTATTGTTCAGCGTTCTTCTGGTTGCAGCCTGCGCCGACTCCGGACAGCCCGGCTCGGCGCAAAGGGAAATCGCCGTTCCCGACCGTCTGCTGGGCAACACCTATTCCGGCGGCACGTACAGGCCGATCGCCAACACCGGGACCGGCCTCGTGCGCCGCGACTCATTGCAGTCGACATACTGACTGACGGCGATCGCGGCGCGGCCAAGCTGAATCGCAAGTCGCCAGCACGCGGCTGGTCTCCGACATCATCACCCCTGTCCAGGCGCCGTGCTTGCCGGGCTCGATCAGCATGGCGCCGTGATCCATCACGCCCGTGACGGCGGCGTCGACGCCGTCGAGCCGCGGAACCTGGATGGCGTGGCGGTCGTCGGGTGACGGCGGCACCGGGGTATTGTGCGACAGCACGATGCCGGCCGTGCCGACGATGAGCTGCGGCGGGCGGCGATCGCCGAAACCGATGGCCTGGAAACGGTGCATATGGCCCGACATGACAGCCGCAACGTTCGCCGGAAGCCCGTCTGGAAAGACCCTGGCCAGCGCCTGCTGCTCGGTGAGATTGATGAAGCCGTACGGCTCGCTGCCGGCCGGCCCGCCATGGATCTTCCTGACCACGCCCCAGAACGGCCGGTGAGTGACCAGCCAAGTCGGCCGGCGCTCGCCCAGGATGGCGGCAACGCGGCGGAATTGCTCGACATAGGCGTCGAGGTTGTAGAGGTAGACATCGCCGGCATTGGCCGAATCGATCGAAATGAGGTCGAGGTCGCCGAGCTTCAGCCGCATGGGCGGCGTGATGCGGACGGGAAACGGCTGGCCTTCGAAAGGCAGGGCCCGCGGCCAGGCACCGGGCTGCCAACCAGCGGGCGTCTGGTCCGGGCATTGCTCCTGGCGCCGATCGCCGCCGAGCAACACCGACGCCGGATCGAGCAGGTAGAACCAGCCCGGCCCGGCCCGGCTGCAGAGCTCATGGTTGCCGCGCACGAACAGCCAGGGTGCCGTCTTCATCAGGCGGGCCGCCGGCACGAAGAAGTCGTCGCGCCATGCCGACCAAGTATCGGGCACCGGACTGCCCTGCATGTTCTGGCTCCAGTAGCCCGGGCCAAGCGGCTCCTCGGGCACGTCGTCCTCGTCATCGAGGTCGCCGGTGTCGTAGATCCTCACCGTCATCGGCTGGGCGAAGCCGGTGGTGCGCGGCGACAACACCATGTCGCGCGGCGTATTGCGGTAGTTGTAGTCGCCGACATGGACGATCAGGTCGGCGGCCGAGCGCTTCTCGTCCTCGGCGATGACGCCGAACGGCCAGACGCGGGTGAAGCCATCGCCGGTGCAAGGCTGCGGCTTCATCACGGTCACGCCGCGGCAGCCGCTGTCGCCCATCAGCAGCACGCGGCGAGGGGTTCCCGCCGTAACAAGCGGCAGCTCGAGGCGGCGATCGCCGACCACCACTGCGGCGACCTCGCCGAAGGGATAGAGCGTCTCGCACACCAGCACGTCGTCGAAGCGCCCAAGCGAGGGCCGCTGACGCGGCGTCATGGATTGCCAGGCGCCCGACGCGCGCTGCAGGACGGGACAAGTCGTCGCGCGCTCGACGACGGCGCGGGCGATCGCCACAGGCTCGCCGTTCGCACCCTCGCCCCACAGGACGAAGGCGAAGGCGGCGGGCGATTGGGCGCGTGCCGCGGCGGCCAGGCACAGCAAAGCAACGATGGCGAGAACGCGGCGCATGACGGACTCCGGAGGGAACTCCGGGCGATCGTAGCAAAAAGCCCCGCATTGCGGGGCTCGTTGCATCTCCAGCAATGGTGGGCGCACCAGGGCTCGAACCTGGGACCCGCTGATTAAGAGTCAGCTGCTCTACCAACTGAGCTATGCGCCCCCAATTTCTCGGGGCATCGCCGGGAGGGCGCGGCTATAGCAAGCAGGTTATCCCTTGTCGAGTCGGGCGATCAGCCGCTCTCGACGGCCGTTTTGCGGCTCAACGGCGCAGCGGCAGTTGCGCATCGCGATAGACGTTGACCCCAATCAGCAGGCCACAGGCAAACATTACCGAGACCATGGCGGTGCCGCCGTTGCTGACCAGCGGCAGCGGCACGCCGACCACGGGCAGCAGCCCCATGACCATGGCGGTGTTGATGAAGACATAGAGGAACATCATGGCGGTGACGCCGAGCGCCACCAGGCGGCCGAAATGGTGCTGGCTGCGCAGCGCGATCGAGAAGCCCCAGACCAGCACCAGGGCGAACAGCGACAGCAGCACCAGGGCGCCGGCCATGCCCCATTCCTCGACGAAGGTCGTGAAGATGAAGTCGGTCTGCTTCTCGGGCAGGAAGTTCAGCGACGATTGCGTGCCCTTGAGGAAGCCCTTGCCGAATGCGCCGCCCGAGCCGATGGCGATCTTGGACTGGGTGATGTGATAGCCCGCCCCCAAGGGATCGCGGTCGGGATCGAGGAAGGTGAGGACGCGCTTGCGCTGGTACTCGTGCATGAACGACCAGGCGATCGGCAGGCAGCCGACGGCGGCGATGCCGGCCATCAGGAACATCCAGACCCGCACGCCGGCCACAAAAAGCAGCGCCCCGCCGCCCAGCAGCACCATCATCGCCGTGCCGAGGTCGGGCTGGACCATCACCAGGGCGACGGGGGCCAGGATCACGGCGAGCGGCGGCAAGGTGTAGAGGAACTTCGACGCCTCCTCCTTGCGCAGGCCATGGTAGTAGCGCGCCAGCACCAGGATCACCGCCACCTTGGCGATCTCCGAGGGCTGGATCTGCATGGGCCCGACCACCAGCCAGCGCTGAGCGCCCATGCCGATCTTGCCGACGACGTCGACGGCGACCAGCAGCAGCATGGAGATGACGTAGATCGGCCAGGCGAGCGTCAGCCACACTTTCGGATGGATCAGCGCCACCACGAGCATGACGCCCAGGGCCCCGGCGTAGCGTACGGCGTGACGTGCCGCCCACGGCTCGAAACGCCCGCCTGCCGCCGAGTAGAGCGCCAGCACGCCGAGCCCCGCGATCGCCGTCAGGACGAGCACCAGGCCCCAGTTGATGCGCCAGATCTTCTCGCCAAAGCCGACGGGTGCCGGGGCGTCGAGCGCCAGACTCACGTTATAGCCCTCATCGCGACGCCATCTTGCGGAAGCCGTCGGTCTTGCGCGACGGATCGCGCTTCATGACCTCGAGCAGGACGTCGCGGCCGATCGGCCCCGCCGTCTGACCGCCGCCCATGCCGTGCTCGATGATGACGGCGCAGGCATAGCGCGGATTGTCGACCGGCCCGAAGCAGACGAACAGCGCATGGTGGCGCAGGTGCCAGGGCAGCTGGGCCTGGGTGATGCCCATGTCGCGCTCGCGCTCGGTGATGCGCTTGACCTGGGCGGTGCCGGTCTTGCCGGCGAACTTGTACTGCGGCTCGATCACCTTGCCCTGGCCGTCGACGCGCAGATGGTTGGCGGTGCCGTTGGCAACCACCTGGATCATGCCTTCGCGGATCAGGGCGAGGTTCTGCGGATTGAAGCGCAGCGAGGGCACCGCCGGCTTGTCGCGCGGCTTGGGCGGCGCCAGCTCCTCGCGCGGCGTCGCCGAGGCCAGCAGCAGGTTGGGCTGGACCTCGTAGCCGCCGTTGGCGATGCGCGCCGTCATGATGGCGAGCTGCAGCGGCGTCGCGTTCATGTAGCCCTGGCCGATGCCGAGATTGAAGGTATCGCCGTGCTGCCAAGGCTTGCCGAGCTTCTCCTGCTTCCACGAACGGCTGGGCTGGATCCCGGCCGATTCGCCGGGCAGGCCGAGGTCGCTGATGCGGCCGAAACCCAGGCGATTGCCGACATCGGCGATGCGGTCGATGCCGGCCTTGCGCGCGGCCTCGTAGAAGAAGCAGTCGCAGGACTGGGCGATCGCCTCGACGACGTTGGTCGAGCCGTGGCCGCCCTTCATCCAGCAATGGAACTTGATGTTGCCGAGCTCGAGGTAGCCGGCGCATGGCAACCGCGTCCACGGCTCGATCGCCTTGGATTCCAGCGCCGCCAGCGCCGTCACCATCTTGTAGGTCGAGCCGGGCGGATAGACGCCGGCGATCGACTTGTTGTGCAGCGGCCGCTCGGGGCTGTCGAGCAGGTCGCGCCATTCGGTCTGGGTGATGCCACGGGCGAAGGTGTTGGGATCGAAGCCTGGCGTCGACACCATGGCGAGCACGTCGCCGGTGACGACGTCCAGCACCACGACCGAGCCGCTCTGATGCTCCTTCAGGCGGTCGGCGACGATGCGCTGCAGGTCGAGATCGATGGTGAGGAGCGCGTTCGAGCCGGGCTGGCCCTCGGTGCGGTCGAGCTCGCGCACGACGCGGCCGACGGCGTTGACCTCGACCTGGACGGCGCCGGCGCGGCCACGGATGCTGTCCTCGAGCGAGCGCTCGACGCCCTTCTTGCCGAAGCGCATGGTGGCGAGCTGCAGCACGGGATCGTCGCGGCCGGCGAGGTCCTCGTCGGCAACGCGGCCGGTGTAGCCGATGATGTGGCTCATCAGCTCGCCTTCGGGATAGTCACGACTCTGGCCGAGGTCGATGAACACGCCGGGCAGCTCGGGGGCGTTGAACTCGAGCCGCGCCACCTCCTCCCAACCGAGATTCTCGCGCACCACCACCGGCTGGGCGTTGCGGCTGCGGCGCAGCTCGCGCAGCAGGCGGGTCTTCTCGGTCTCGCCCAGGCTCAGGATGGCGTCGAGGCGGTCGACCAGGATCTCGGCACCGCGCCCGCGGTCCGACGTCGCCATGGCGCGGAAGTTGTTGCGGTTGACGGCCAGCGGCCGGCCGGCGCGGTCGAAGATCAGCCCGCGCGACGGCGGCAGCAGCCGCAGATTGATGCGGTTCTCCTCGGCCAGCGTGGCGAAGCGCTGGGTCTCGATGACCTGCAGCTGGTAGAGCCGGCCGGCCAGCGCCGACAGCAGCACTGCCTGGGCGCCGCCCAGCAACAGCGTGCGCCGCGTGAACAGGCCCGAGCGCTCGCCGTCGCCCTTGCGATAGCGCGTCATGTCGTGGTCTCGCCGGGACGGGCCGTGCCGCGCGACGGCTCGGGCACATTCAGGGGATCGCGCGCGCGCACACGGGCGAGCAGCGGGCCGACCAGGGGATAGATCACGACCACGACGACATACTGGATCATCGCCGGCACCGGGTCGATGGCCGTCCAGGTCCACAGCGCCGTGAAGCCCCAGACCAGGATGACGAAGCCCAGCATCAGCAGGCAGAAGCCGAACCACTGGAACAGGAAGGGCACGCCCACCAGGTAGCGGCGGTTGGCGACGACCGATGCCCGGATCAGCACGAAGCCCAGCGCACTCACCCCCACCGGCGCACCAGGGCCGCCCAGCAGCAGGTCAAGCAGGATGCCCATGGCGAGCAGCAACGGACCGGGCAGGCGCTCGGGCGTCGCCAGGCTGAACTGGAAGACCACCAGGGCCGGCAGCAACGGCAGGGCATCGGAGATGTAGGGTGCGCGCAGCGGCGCCAGGGTCAGCAGCACGAAGAACAGCAGCACGGCGCCGGGAAGCGCGGCGCGCCCCCAGCGGTCCAGCGTGCCCAGTGCGCCATCCGCTTTCATCACCGCACCCTCTGGCCGGCAACTCCCGACGGTGTGGCGGGTGCGCCACCATGACCCGATCCGACCAGCCCGGTGACGCCGTAGTCGACGACGCGCACGAACTCCAGGCGCGAGAAGTCGGCGAACGGCCGCACACGCACGTGGCCCTCGCTGGTCTCCACCACCTCGCCGACCGGGATGCCAACCGGGAAGCTGCCACCATGGCCGGAGGTGATGATGCGATCGCCGCGCTGCACGCCCTGCACGCTTTGCAGCAGGGTGAGCCGAAGCTGGGGCGAATTGTCACCGGCCAGGATGGCGCGCTCGCGCGTGCGCTCGATCAGCACCGGCAGACGTGAATTGACGTCGGTCACGAACAGCACGCGCGAGCTGTTGTCGCCGACCTCGGCGATGCGGCCGGCCAGGCCCTCGCCCGTCACCACGGCCTGGCCCGGCGCCACGCCGACCTTGCGGCCGACATTGAGCAGCGCGCCGCGCACATAGGCGCTGACGCTGTCGCCGACGATCCGGGCGGTGATGAACGAGGCCTCCGGCCCCTCGCGGAAGTTGGCGAGGCCGCGCAGCCCTTCGTTCTCGTTCTCGAGCCGGCGCGCCGCTGTCTGCCAGGCGAGCAAGCGGGCATTCTCCTCGCGCAGACGGGCATTCTCCTCGCGCAGGCTCGCGAACTCCTTGAGGTCGGCGATGGCGCGATTGGCGATCGCCACCGGCCGGGCGATGGCTTCCAGGACGGGGCTTGCGAGATCGAGCGCCAGCACGCGGGCGTTCTCGACCAGGACGGTGTCGGCCTTACCGATCAGCATGGCGCCGAAGGCGGCGATGACCAGCAGGCCCAGCGCAAAGCGCTGCACGGCCGCGCGTACCTGGCCAGCGACTACTTCGAAGTCGTCCCGGATCGCCATGTCGGGGGTATCTTACTCCAAACCACCCTGCTTTCCCTCCCCAGCTTCGCTGGGGAGGTGTCGGCGTCGATGCGCTTTCGAGATTGCGGCCCTGGCCGCAATCTCGAAAGGCGCACAGCCGACGGAGGGGTCATGAGCACCAGGACTGAAGCTCATGACCCCTCCGCCCGCTTCGCGGGCACCTCCCCATCGCGGGATCCGCGATGGGGCGGAATCTCGACTAGTACATCGACGACAGCACGCCGCGCAGACGGTCGATGTTCTCCACCGCATGACCCGTGCCGAGGGCGACGCAGAGCAGCGGGTCCTCGGCCACCGAGACGGGCAGGCCGGTGGCCTGGCGCAGCACGGTGTCCATGTTGGCGAGCATGGCGCCGCCACCGGTCAGCACGATGCCCTTGTCGACGATATCGGCCGCAAGCTCGGGGGCGGTGTTTTCCAGCGCCACCTTGACCGCCTCGACGATGGCGCTCACCGGCTCCTGCAGGCTCTCGGCGATCTGGCGCTCGGTGATCACGAGCTCCTTGGGGACGCCGTTCATCAGGTCGCGGCCCTTGATTTCCATGGTCCGGCCCTCGCCGTCGTCGGGCGGGCAGGCCGAGGCGATGGTCTTCTTGATGCGCTCGGCCGAGCTCTCGCCGACCAGGAGGTTATGGTTGCGGCGGATGTAGCCGATGATGGCCTCGTCCATCTTGTCGCCGCCCACGCGCACCGAGCGGGGATAGACGATGCCGCCCAGCGACAGGATCGCGACCTCGGTCGTGCCGCCGCCGATGTCGACCACCATCGAGCCGGTCGGCTCAGTCACCGGCAGGCCGGCACCGATCGCCGCCGCCATCGGCTCCTCGATCAGCCAGACCTTGCGGGCGCCCGCGCTCTCGGCCGATTCCTGGATGGCGCGGCGTTCGACGGCCGTCGACCCCGACGGCACGCAGACCACGATCTGCGGATGGGCGAAGCTGCGGCGATTGTGAACCTTGGAGATGAAGTGCTTGATCATCGCCTCGGCGACTTCGAAGTCGGCGATGACGCCGTCGCGCAGCGGGCGGATCGCCTGGATGTTGCCGGGCGTGCGGCCCAGCATCATCTTGGCTTCCTCGCCGACGGCCAGCACCTGGCGCTTGCCGCTTTGCGTCGTGAGCGCGACGACCGACGGTTCATTGAGGACGATGCCGCGACCCTTCACATAGACCAGCGTGTTCGCGGTCCCGAGGTCGATGCCCATGTCAGCCGAAAATAGCCCGATGACGCGCGACAGCATTGAGTTAAGTCTCTGTCTTTCTTAGGAAAAAACTGGTCGGGCAATGCATCAGCGGGCCCGCCGCGGCAAGCGCGCTCGGGTTTAGACCGGCCCGCGTGGTCCCGCAAGGCGATTCAAAGCGAACGATCGGGCAACCGCCCATCGACCGCAATCGTCGGCCGTAATCGTCGGCCGAGAATAGTCAGGGAGGGTGAGCCTACTGGCTCGGTCGCGGGCCCACCTTCTGCGTCTGCTTGACCAGGGCCTGGATGTCCTGGTCCGACAAGCGGCGCAGATCGTCGTAGGCCTGACGCGTTACCTCGGGCAGGCCCGTGCCCTCGCCGCTCAACTGGTACTGGCCGTTCCTTTCGGCGAACAGGAAGTAGAACGGAGCGCCGGGATTGCCGCGTGCGGTGACGATCGCGATCGAGCGGTTGTCACTGCAGCCATAGAGATCCCACGCCGTACGGCCGTAGGTCTTGGTGTCGAACGGCCCGCGATCGCAGGTGATGCGCGGCTCCGACGGGCCCTGCGCCGCGGCATCGAGCGACGCCGCCAAGGGCATCGTGAGCAGCAACAACAACGACCTCACCCTGAGGAGCGCACGAAGTGCGCGTCTCGAATGCGCGCGGTAAACCGCGCGTGGGTGGACTACCTGCCTCGCTGTTGCCCACCCTTCGAGACGCGGCCTGCGGCCGCTCCTCAGGGTGAGGTCGTAGTGCTGGAGCGCCGCCAATTGATGTCCTACTCGAACACCACGACGCCGCGCGCGACTTCGCCCGCCATCATGCGCTTGAAACCGTCGTTGATCTCCGAAAGCTTGTAGGTGCGGCTGATCAGGCCGTCGATGTTCAGCCGCTTGTTCATGTAGTGGTCGACCAACACCGGGAAATCGAGGTCGGGCCGCACCGATCCGTAGAACGTGCCGCTCACCTTCTTCTCGGTGAACACCATCATGAACGGCGAATAGGAGGCGCGGATCGTCGCGGCGGAAATGCCGACAGCCACAGAATGGCCACCGGGCGCCAGCGCATCGAAGGCAAGCGCCTGCGTGCGATCGTTGGACACCGCGTCGAAGGCGTAGTCGACGCCGAGCCCGCCCGCCATCTCCTTCACCTTCTTGGCGGCGTCCTCGTTGGTCTTTGTGTTGATGGTGTGGGTGGCGCCGAACGTTTTGGCCATCTCGAGCTTGTTGTCCAAGATGTCGGCAGCGATGATCTTGCTCGCTCCCGAGAGCATGGCACCCTGGATGGCGTTCAGGCCGACACCGCCGCAGCCGATCACCAGCACCGTCGAGCCCGCCTCGATCTTGGCGTGGCGCGTGACGGCGCCGACGCCGGTCGCCACGCAGCAGCCGACCAGCGCCGCCTGCGGCCACGGCATGTCCTTGCGGATCGGCACCACCATCTCCTCGGGCACCACGACCTCCTCGGCGAAGGTGCCGATGCGCGCCATCTGGTTGATGCCCTGGCCCTTGTGCTTGATGCGGAACGTGCCGTCGTAGAGCGCGCCAGGCGGCACGCTGGCGCGGCCGATGCAGAGCACGGTGCGGCCCTGCGTGCAGTAGCGGCAGCGCCCGCAATGCGGCCGGAAGGAGAAGATCACGTGATCGCCCGGCTTCACCGTCGTCACGCCGGCGCCGACCTCGGCGACCTCGCCGGCGGCTTCGTGGCCCGGCACGATCGGCATGGGCGATGGCCAGTCGCCGTTCATGACGTGCCAGTCGCTCTGGCACACGCCCGAGGCCTTCATCTTGACCCGGACCTCGCCCGCCTTGGGCGGATCGAGCTCGCAGTCGACGACCTGCAGGGGCTCGTTGGGCTTGAACAGAACGGCGGCTTTCATGATTCTCTCCTCCCGGGGGCTGCGGCCACTATATCATCCGTCCCATGACGAAAACCCTTCTGATTACCGGCGGGGCCTCCGGCATCGGCGCCGAGACCGCCCGTCGCGCGGCGAAACGCGGCTACAAGGTCGCGGTCAACTACCGCTCACGCGACGCCCAGGCGAGGCAGATCGTGGCCGACGTCGAGGCTGCCGGTGGAACAGCCCTCGCCCTGCCGGCCGACATGGCACGCGAGGCCGACATCGTGCGGATGTTCCAGGAGACCGAGCGGGCGCTCGGCCCGATCACCCATCTGGTCAACAGCGCGGGCATCGGCTACCGCACGCGAGTCGACGAATACGACACGGCACGGCTGGAGAAGCTTTTCGCCATCAACGCGATCGGCCTGATGCTGTGTTGCCGCGAGGCCGCCAAGCGCATGTCGACGCGCCATGGCGGCCAGGGCGGCGCCATCGTCAACGTCTCGTCGATGGCCTCGACCATCGGCGGGCGACTGGGCGCAAGCGCCTACGCGGCGACCAAGGGAGCGGTCGATGCCTTCACCAAAGGCTTCGCCCGCGAGGCGGCGGCCGAGGGTATTCGCGTCAACGCCGTCCGCCCGGGCATGGTGATGAGCGAAATGACCGAGAAGTCGCTGGCGGACCCGGTCTTCCGGGCGCGCATCGAGGAGTCGATCCCGATGCACCGCGTCGGCGAAGGCCGCGAGATCGCCGAGACGATCCTGTGGCTCCTGTCCGACGAGGCCTCCTTCATCACCGGCGCCATGGTCGACGCGGCAGGCGGGGGTTACATCATCTGAAAAAACCTCACCCTGATGAGCATCGCGCAGCGATGCTCATCAGGGTGAGGTGACGTCAGTTCCTGGTCTTGTCGACCAGCGCCTTCTCCTTGATCCACGGCATCATGGCGCGGAGCTTGACGCCAATCTCCTCGATCGGGTGCTCCGACATCCGCTTGCGCATGGCCTTGAACGAGGCCTGGTTGACCTTGTTCTCCAGCATCCAGTCGCGCGCGAAGCGGCCCGACTGGATGTCGGCCAGCACGCGCTTCATCTCGGCCTTGGTCTCGGCAGTGACGATGCGCGGGCCCGACACGTACTCGCCGTACTCCGCGGTGTTGGAGATCGAGTAGTTCATGTTGGCGATGCCGCCCTCGAAGATCAGGTCGACGATCAGCTTCACCTCGTGCAGGCACTCGAAATAGGCCATCTCCGGGGCATAGCCCGCCTCGACCAGCGTCTCGTAGCCCGCCTTGATCAGCTCGACCAGGCCGCCGCACAGCACCACCTGCTCGCCGAACAGGTCGGTCTCGCACTCTTCCTTGAAGGTGGTCTCGATGGTGCCAGCGCGACCGCCGCCGATCGCCGAGGAGTAGCTGAGGCCGATCTCGAGCGCGTTGCCCGACGAATTCTGCGCCACCGCCACCAGGCAGGGCACGCCGCCGCCGCGCAGGTACTCCGAGCGCACGGTGTGGCCGGGACCCTTGGGCGCGATCATGAACACGTCGATGTCGGGCCGCGGCGTGATCAAGTTGAAGTGGACGTTCAGCCCATGCGCGAAGGCAAGCGCCGAGCCCGGCCGCATGTTGGGGGCGAGATCGGCGTTGTAGATGTCGGACTGCAACTCGTCGGGCGTCAGCACCATGACGATGTCGGCCCACTTGGCACCGTCGGCCGGGCTCATCACCGTGAAGCCGGCGCCCTCGGCCTTCTTGATCGTGGCCGAGCCCGGCTTCAGCGCAATGCGCACATCCTTGACCCCGGAATCCCGCAGGTTCATCGCGTGGGCATGGCCCTGGCTGCCGTAACCGACGACCAGGACCTTCTTGCCCTTGATCAGGTTCACGTCGGCATCGCGATCGTAGTAGACACGCATTGGGGCCATTCCTCCTGGCAGTTCTCTTCCTTCGAAAGACGCGGCTTACTAGACAACCCGACCGGTAAAGGCCAGCTTCAATTCCATGCCTCAAAGACACGTCCCGCTTCTGTTTTCGCTCGCCCTCGCCGGGTTGGCCGCCTGTTCCAATCCCGATCCGGCGGCGCCGACCGGACCGGCCGTGCCCCTGCCGCAGATCCAGGCGGCGATCGACAACGCCACGCCCGAGACCGCGCGCAACGGCATGTCCAACAAGACCTGGCTGTGGACTCGGGGCGGCGGGCCGGCCCAGATCCATTACACGTCGGCCGAGGGCCGCGATTACGTCTGGATGGTCGGCCAGCGCCGGATCTTCGCCGGCGAATGGCGGGTTGCCGCCGATCCCAACTCCCGCGGCCGCGAGATCATCTCGATCTGCCGGCGCTATCCCGGCGGCGGCGCCGCAGGCCTCAGCGAAGGCTGGGACTGCGACCAGGCCGGCAAGTTCTTCTATGACATCACCGAGCGCGAATCGGGCGACCCGCTGCGCATCAACGGACGCAGCGAGGCGCTGTTCGTGCTCGACAAGACGCCGGGCAGTCTCGCCGAGGTACAGGCAAGGGTGCGGCAGTAATTCTTTGCCGGGAGCGCGCCACTTAGCGCGCCACTCCAGTGGCGCATCTTTTGCCGATCGCACAGCCCATGAGCGCCACTGGAGTGTCGCGCGCCCGGCAAGACTCAGCGACTGACAAAGATCAGGCGCAGGCCGAGGGTGCCCAGCACCAGCACCGTCGAGGGCCCGGGACTCGCCACGGCCGGCAGATGAACGGCAGCGAGACCGACGAGGACCAGGACGTAGTCCACTCCCGTCGCCCGACGGAGATCACAGCGCCTCGCCGCCGCGCGACATGGCGACGATGCCGGTGCGGCCGACATCGACCAGGCCCAGCGTCTCCATCAGGCCGATGAAGGTCTCGACCTTGTCGGAGTTGCCGGTGACCTCGAAGACGAACGAGTCCATCTTGGCGTCGATCACCTTGGCGCGAAACACGTCGGCCAACCGCAGCGCCTCGACGCGCTTGTCACCGGTGCCCTTGACCTTCACCAGCGCCAGCTCGCGCTCGATGTGCGGGCCTTCGACCGTGAGGTCGCGCACCGTGTGAACCGGCACCAGCCGGTCGAGCTGGGCCTTGATCTGCTCGATCACCATGGGCGTTCCCGTGGTCACGATGGTGATGCGCGAGAGGTTCGCCTTGGCGTCGGTCTCCGCGACCGTGAGGCTCTCGATGTTGTAGCCGCGGCCGGAGAACAGACCGACCACGCGCGCCAGGATGCCGGGCTCGTTGTCGACCAGCACCGAAATGGTGTGGCTGGAGGTGGCCGTTTGCATGGAGGAAAGGGGCGCGTTCACACCAGCACCATGCCTTCCTCCGACACCGGCTTGGCGGCGTGGTCGTCGGGACCCAGCAGCATGTCGTAATGCGCCGCTCCCGAGGGGATCATCGGGAAGCAGTTCTCGGCCTTGTCGACCAGCACGTCGACGATGACCGGCTTCTTGATGGCGATCATCTGCTTGATCGTCTCGTCGAGCTTGGCAGGCTCATGGACACGCATGCCGACGGCGCCGAACGCCTCGGCGAGCTTCACGAAATCGGGCAGCGATTCCATGTAGCTCTCGGAATAGCGGCCGCCATGCAGCAGCTCCTGCCACTGACGCACCATGCCCATGTACTGGTTGTTCAGGATGAAGATCTTCACCGGCAGCCGATATTGCGCCACCGTCGAGAGCTCCTGGATGTTCATCATGATCGAGGCCTCACCGGCGACGTCGATCACCAGCGAATCCGGATGCGCGATCTGCACGCCCATCGCCGCCGGGAAGCCGTAGCCCATGGTGCCTAGCCCGCCCGAGGTCATCCAGCGGTTGGGCTGCTCGAACTTCAGAAACTGCGCCGCCCACATCTGGTGCTGGCCCACTTCGGTCGTGATGAAGTGATCCTTGTCCTTGATATGGTGATAGAGCCGCTCGAGCGCGTATTGGGGCTTGATCGTCTCCTTGTCCTGCTTGTAGGCGAGGCAGTTGCGGGCGCGCCACTTGTCGATCTCGGCCCACCACGCCTTCAGGGCCTTCTGGTCGGTTCTCGGCTGCTTGGCCTTCCAGAGCCGGACGAACTCCTCGAGCACCAGGCCGGCGTCGCCGACGATCGGCAGGTCGACGCGCACGTTCTTGTTGATCGAGCTGGGGTCGATGTCGACATGGATCTTCTTCGACTTGGGCGAGAACTCGGCGAGCTTGCCGGTGATGCGATCGTCGAAGCGCGCGCCGATGTTGATCATCACGTCGCAGTGATACATGGCGAGATTGGCTTCGTAGGTCCCGTGCATGCCGAGCATGCCGAGGAACTGCTTGTCGCTCGCCGGGAAGGTGCCGAGCCCCATCAGCGTGTTGGTGATGGGATAGCCCGTCAGGCGCACGAACTGCGTCAGCAGCTTCGAGGCCTTGGGGCCTGCATTCACGATGCCGCCGCCGGCATAGAAGATCGGCCGCTTGGCGCCGGCGATCAGCTCGATCGCCTGCTCGACCTTCTTCGGGTCGGGCTTGACCTGCGGCCGGTAGCTCTTGTGCTGCACCGGCTTCTTGGGCGCCACGTAGTCGTGCTTGTTCATCAGCACGTCCTTGGGCAGGTCGATCACGACCGGGCCCGGGCGACCGGAGCGCGCCACGTAGAACGCCTCATGGACGGTGCGCGCGAGATCCTCCACCGCCTTCACCAGGTAGTTATGCTTGGTGCAGGGCCGGGTGATGCCCGTCGTGTCGGCTTCCTGGAAGGCGTCGTTGCCGATCAGGTGTGTCGGCACCTGGCCAGTGAGGCAGACGATGGGCACCGAATCCATCAGCGCGTCGGTGAGGCCGGTCACGGCATTGGTGGCGCCGGGGCCGGACGTCACAAGCACCACGCCGACCTTGCCGGTCGAGCGCGCATAGCCTTCGGCGGCATGCACCGCAGCCTGCTCGTGACGCACCAGAATGTGGCGCAGCCGGTTCTGCTTGAAGAGGGAGTCGTAGATCGGAAGGACCGCGCCGCCGGGATAGCCGAAGACGACCTCGACTTCCTCGTCGATCAGGGCTTTCACCAGCAGATCGGCGCCAGTCGTGGCGGACTCCTCGGGCTTCATGACACGGGTCTCCTCATGACAAATGAGCCGCAAAACGGGTGTTTTGCGGCGGCCGGAACGTAAGGGCCGGGTCGGGAGGAATCAACCGAAATCGCACGAAATGTAAAGTTTCAGGGTCCTGTTTTGGTCAATAATTTCTCAGTCGCCTCCAAACCCAGGTTCGACATCGGATCGACCACCACATCTGGTGTCATCTGGTGACGAAACCACGTCATCTGGCGCTTGGCGTATTGGCGAGTGTGATCGATGCCGATGCGACGGGCATCTTCGAGCGAAAGCTCGCCGCGGAAGTGGGCGAAAAGCTCGGGCGCGCCATGCGCCTTGAGACCGGGCCAGCGCGGGTCGGGCCGGCGATCGAACACCACGCGGACTTCGTCGAGCACGCCCGCCTTCAGCATACTATCGAAGCGCGCCTCGATGCGCGCCCGGACCCAGCCGCGTTCCGGGGCCAGCAGCGCGGTAACGAAGCGCCAGGGCGGCCTGACGCCGTCGCCTTGTTGCCAGGCGCTGAGCGGACGGCCGGTCGACTTGAAGACTTCCCAGGCGCGGACGTGGCGCTGGCGATCGCCGGGCTTCAGGCGCGCCACGATCGCCGGATCCTTTTCGGCCAGTCGCATGCGGAAGGCCGCGGCGCCCATCGCCTTCCAGTCGGCATTCGCCTCGTCGCGCAAACCGGGCGGCGTGTCGGGAATGGGGGCGATGCCCTGCATCAGGGTGCGCAGATAGAGGCCCGAGCCGCCGCACAGGATGGGCAGACGCTGCCCGGCGATGGAGCGCTCGATTTCGGTCGTTGCCAAATCGCGCCAGCGCGCCGCCGACAAGGTCTCGCTGAGCGGCAGCACGCCGTAGAGCGCATGCGGCACGCGCCGACGCTCCTCGTCCGTCGGCTGTGCCGTCAGGATCGGGAAGGCGTCGTAAGTCTGCATGGCATCGGCGTTGATCACCGTGCTGCCATGACGCTCGGCGAGCGCCAGCGCGAGCGCCGACTTGCCGCTGGCGGTCGGACCGGTGACGACGAGGACTTGAGCATCCATGCGGGCGAATTGTTTGCAAATCCACCATGCCGCCGCTAGAGCCGAGGCGTGAAAAACGTCCTCGTCCTGATCTCGAGCGCCAACCATCCCGCGCTGAATGACGGCGCGATCCGCAACGCCATCGCCGTGCTGCAGGCGCAGGGCGCCACCGTCGGCACGCCGAATTGGCTCGCCCCGGAGATCGCTTGCGACATCCCCTTCGACGGCGATGCCCGGGCGGTTGGCATGACGGCGCTCGATGCCGTTGTCGTGCCGGCGGTGGGTCGGCGCAAGAAGCTGCTCGTCGCCGACATGGAATCGACCATCATCGAGAACGAGATGCTGGACGAACTGGCCGAGTTCCTGGGCTTGCGGGAGAAGATCGCCGGCATCACGGCCCGCGCCATGAACGGCGAGATCGACTTCGCCGGTGCCCTGACCGAGCGCGTCGGGCTCCTCAAAGGGCTGGCGGTTGCCAGGCTCAACGAGGCGGCGAAGCGCATCCGCTACACGCCGGGTGGCGCCACCCTGGTTGCGACCATGAAGAAGCACGGCGCTCATTGCGCCCTGGTGTCGGGCGGCTTCACGTATTTCACCGCCATGGTGCAGAAGGCGCTGGGGTTCGACACCAATGCCGCCAACACGCTGAAGCACGACGGCACCACGCTCTCGGGCACGGTCGAACCACCGATCCTGGGCAGGGAAGCCAAGCTTGCGACCCTGAAAGAGCTGGCCGCGCGGCACGGATTGACGCCGGCTGACGCCTTGACGGTAGGCGATGGCGCCAACGACCTGCCGATGCTGCAAGCGGCGGGGATGGGCGTCGCCTTCCATGCCAAGCCCGCGGTCGCGGCCCAGGTTCCGGCGCGCATCGACAACGGCGACCTCACCGCGCTGCTCTACCTGCAGGGCTATCGCCGCAGGGATTTCGTCGAAAGGATCGATCCATGACCGACGCCACTCAGATCGTACTGGCCAAGCGTCCGACCGGCGACGTCACCGCCGAGTGCTTCCGCGAGGAGACCGCGAGCCTGCCTGCGCCGGCCGACGGACAGGTGCTGATCCGCTCGCGCTTCCTGTCGCTCGATCCCTACATGCGGCCGCGCATGACCGAGCTGCGCTCCTACACACCGCCTTTCGAGCTCGGCAAGCCGTTGACCGGCGGCTCGGTCGGCGAGGTCGTGGAGTCGAAGAACCCGCGTTTCGCCAAGGGCGACACGGTGATCGGCATGCTGAACTGGGCGACCCACACGCTCCATGACGGCAAGGGCCTGCGCAAGATCGACCCCGGCCTGGCGCCGCTCTCGGCTCATCTCGGCGTGCTGGGCATGCCGTCGTTCACCGCCTGGTACGGCATCAGGCACATCTGCAAGCCCAAGGCCGGCGAGACCGCGTTCGTCTCGGCGGCGACCGGTGCGGTCGGCCAGGTGGCGGGCCAGCTCGCGAAGCTCGCCGGCGCACGGGTTGTGGGCTGCGCCGGCGGCGAGGACAAGTGCGCCTGGGCGGTGCGCGAAGCGGGCTACGACGCCTGCTTCAACCACAAGACCGAGCACGACGTGGGCGCCGTGCTCGACAAGCTCTGCCCGCAGGGCATCGACGCCGACTTCGAGAATGTCGGCGGCCGGATCTTCCACGCCGTGTTCGAACGGCTGAACAATTTCGGCCGCGTCGCCTTCTGCGGCGCCATCTCGGAATACCAGGACCAGACGCCGATGGCGGGGCCGCCCAAGATGTTCACCATCGTGCAGCGCCGGCTCACGCTGCAGGGCTTCATCGTCTCCGACCACGTGGCGCTGATGGGCGACTTCGTGAACGAGGTCGGCGCCCTGGTGAAGGAAGGCAAGATCAAGAGCCGCGAGACCATCGTCGACGGCCTCGCCCGCGCGCCCGAGGCCTTCATGGGCCTGCTGAAGGGCGAGAACTTCGGGAAGCTGGTGGTGAAGGTGGGTTAGCTCTTGCCGGACCGCGGGCCTCCAGGCCCGCTTATGATTCAGGTTCCTCTCCCCCCTTGGGGGAGAGGAGCATGAAGGAAGAGGATGAGCGGACCTGGAGGTCCGCGGTCCGGCAAGACTACTTCGTCAGCCTCAACGCCGCGAACCGGGGGTCGCCCTGGCGTTCGACGAACAGCAGGACCGAGCGCTTCTTGGCCTGCTGCAGCTTGGTGACGATGTCGGTCACTTCCTGCGGGGTGGTGACCGGCTTCTGGTCGACCTCGAGGATGACGTCGCCCGCCTGCAGCTGCTTCTCGGCCGCCGGGCTGTTGGCCGCCACCTTGGTGACGACGACGCCCTTCACCTGGTCGGAGAGGCCATACTTCTCGCGCAGCTGGTCGGTGACCTTCTGCAGGGTGAGGCCGAGCTGCTCGACGGTCGAGGTGACCGGCTGGTCGGGCTCGGCCGGCTTCTTGCCGCCGCCCTGGGCCGACGCGGTCTGCTTGCCCTCTTCCTCCTGCTCGCCGATGCGCAGCTTCAGGGGCACTTCCTTGCCGCCGCGCCAGACCACCAGGTCGACGGTGCTGCCGACGCGGGCATTGGCGACCAACCGCGGGAAACGGCGCAGGTCGAGCACGTCCTGGCCGGCGAAGCTCAGGATGATGTCGTTGCGCTTCAGGCCCGCCTTGGCGGCCGGGCCATCGGCCACGACGTTGGCCACCAGCACACCGCGGGCGCGGTCGAGCCCGAAGCTGTCGGCGATGTCGTCGGTGACGCTCTGGTAACTCACCCCGACCCAGCCGCGCTTGACGCGGCCGAACTCGCGCAGCTGGTCGGCGACCTGCTTCACGAGGTTGGACGGGATCGAGAAGGCGAGACCGGCATTGGTGCCCGACGGCGAATAGATCGCCGTGTTCACGCCGATCACCTCGCCCTGGCTGTTGAACAACGGACCACCCGAGTTGCCCTTGTTGATGGCGGCGTCGGTCTGCAGGTAGTCGTCGAGCGAATCGTTCAGCGAGCGGCCGCGCGCCGAGATGATGCCGGCTGTCACCGAGTGGCCAAGGCCGAACGGGTTGCCGATGGCGATCACCCAGTCGCCGACGCGCTCCTTGTCGGAATCGCCCCACTTGATGGCGGGCAGCGGCTTCTTGTTGGGCAGCTCGACCTTGAGCAGGGCGACGTCGATGCGGCTGTCCGAGCCGACCAGCTTGGCCTTAAGCTGGGTATCGTCACGGAAAATGACCGTGATGTCCTCGGCGCCCTGGATGACGTGGTTGTTGGTGACGATGTAGCCGTCCGGATCGACCACGAAGCCCGAGCCCAGCGACGTGCCGCGGCGCTTCTGCTCCTCGCCGCCGCGCTTGTCGAAGAACTCCTTGAACAGCTCCTCGAAGGGCGAGCCGGGCGGCAGCTGAGGCATGTCGCGCAGGCGCGGGCCCTGCTGCGGCACGTTCTGGGTGGTCGTGATGTTGACCACCGTCGGCATCAGCTTGTCGACCAGGTCGGCAAAGCTTTCAGGAGCGTCCTTGGCCAGGGCCGGCTGTGCCAGCGCCAGACCGAGCGAAACCACTGCCGCAACCGCGGCAGTTCTCAAAACACCAGGAAAATCAGTGAGAATCACGTCCGACCTCCAACGGCGCTCAGGCCTCAACGGATCGGAACGGCCGGCGCCGCGCGTTCGAGTTCCTGTCTACATGGCGGCCGATTGTGGCGCAAATAAAGAGGCGTTGATGTTGCTGATTGTTTCAGGTTTTCCACGGATTTTGCGCGGAAAGGCCCGCAGCGTTGCAGCCCTGCCACAACGCCGCCGGTACCGTTCCTGCTCCAGGTCTTCCCAAGTGCAGGTCTTCCCGAGCTACTTCTTGGGCGCCGCCGCTGCTCCCGACGGATCGTTGAAATAGCGGAAGAAGTCGTTGTCGGGGCTCAACAGCATGGTCGAGCCGCCCGAGCCGAAGGCCTGCTTGTAGGCTTCCATGCGCCGGTAGAAGGCATAGAAATCCTTGTCCTTGCTGAAGGCCTGGGCGTAGATCCGGGTGGCGTCGGCGTCGGCCTCGCCCTTCAGGATCTGGGCCTTCAGCCCGGCATCGGCCTTGATGACGGCCACCTCGCGGTCGGCCGTGGCCGTGATACGGGCCTTCTCCTCGTCGCCCTCGGCGCGCAGCTGGCCCGCCTCGCGCTCGCGGTCGGTCTTCATGCGATTGTAAACCGACTGCGAGTTGGCCTGCGGCAAATCTGCACGCTTGATGCGCACGTCGACGGTCTCGACTCCGAGGTCCTTGGTCTTGGCGTTCACCCGCTTGGTGATGTCATCCATCAGGCTTTCGCGCCGGTCGGTCAGCACCGCGTGCAGCGGCACCGAGCTCAGCACGCCGCGGATCTCGGAGTTGATCAGCGAATCCAGCAGGCCGCGCAGGGCCGGCTCTCCGCCCGGCACGGTCTGGGCGAAGGTCTTGGCATTGGTGATCTTGTAGCGGGCGTAGGCGTCGACCACGAGACGCTTCTGGTCGCCGGCGATGATCTCGAACTCCTCGGCCTCGTAGTCGAGCAGCCGGCGATCGATGCGCTGGATGTCCTGGATCAACGGCCACTTGGCGTAGAGGCCGGGCTCGATCTTGGGCTCGCCGATGATGGCGCCGAACTGGCGGACCAGCACCTGCTTGGTCGGGTCGACGGTGTAGAAGGTCTGGGTCACCAGGAAGATGGCGACCGCAATCGCGATCAACGCGATGATGGCACGGTTGCTCATCGCGTCGCTCCCTGGGCCTGAGGCGCGGGGGCTCGCGGCCCGGGTGGAGGTGCCACGGGCCCGGGTTTCAGCTCGGGCAGCGGCAGGTAGGGCAGCACGCCGCCGGTGCCGGAGGTGTTCTTGTCGACCAGCACCTTGTTCACGCCGCGCAGCACCTCCTCCATGGTGTCGAGGTAGAGCCGCTCGGTCGTGATGTCCTTGGCCTTGGCGTACTGCTCGTAGACCTGGGTGAAGCGCTGGG